>Ga0315274_10000524_pt1 | contig 60130 bp, 47 predicted proteins | sample YL17G02_20_MG_FD_203700 | JGI IMG/M metagenome (GOLD analysis project Ga0315274, IMG submission 203700) | Sediment microbial communities from Yellowstone Lake, YNP, Wyoming, USA - YL17G02_20 | ecosystem: Environmental > Aquatic > Freshwater > Lake > Sediment | place: USA: Wyoming | collected...
TCTTAGTTCTAAATGGATTAGGAAAACTTTGGACTGAAACTAAAGGAATAGAAACCATTCCCGCACTTTGCGGACCACTGCTTGTGCTGTCAAGAATCTCAAACTGATAAAGGTTAAAATCTGCTAAAGCGGAAAAATTACCGCGACTACGATTAACTCTTAGCATTGCCTTTAAGTCTTGTTGATAAGTGTTCTTTGGAATATAGATTTCGATAGTTTCAGGTCTGCCCGGTTGAAATTCAATCGAATCACCGGCAATATTATCAAAAGAGAATCTCTGTTTGAAACGACCAGTTGCATTATGATAAGCGATTGCTTTTGCTTTATAATAATAAGACGGATGAAGATACGGCAATTGATAAGAAAGTAAGGGCGTGCCAAAATCAATCGGTAAATTGGGGTATCGGATATAACCATCACGATGTTGACAATAAAACGACGGGGTTGAATCACCGGTATTTACCGAGTAATAAAGAACATCATTAACGCCATTTTTCCGAGAAGAATATTGGTAAGGTAGAAATCTAACTTCGTAAAGACGGTCTGGTTCAACTGCTTCGGTCCAGATAAAATAAATGTAAGGCGCTTCATATTCTGGAAATCGGACATTAATATGAGGATACTTAGAAGCTCTTTCAGGATTACTGATTGTTTGGACATCGTCATCTCTAAATCTTAATTTAATTTGCCAATTATCATGGTCGAATTCCTGCCAGGCAACAAAGTCGCTGGTTGACTGAACCGGATAGTCCGATTCTTGGTCTTGCGATTCGCTCACATTCCAAGGACCAATCCACCATTCATAATATGGGTCACTTAACCGTCGTCCTCTCTGCCATATTTCTCCGATTGGGTCACCATATTCATTTGGACCTTTCCAGACCGCATATACAACATCACCATAAGCCTCAACAAAGGGGTTAGAAGCGGGTTCGGTAGGCCATTGCGGAGGTCGTGTTGAAATCGGTGTTATTTCTGACCATACAGGTTCTCTATCATGCCTAATATCATAAGGTGTTATCGGTTCAATAGTTGTAATGTAATAAATACGACAAGTACTATCTTTTTCACCCCGCTCTTTTCTCTGCCAGACTATATGAATAAAATCCTCAGGAGTAATCGCAATTGATGGCGAAGAAACGAAAATATCTTCTGAACCCGAATCTAAAATTGTGTCGATATAAACTCCTGCTGAGTCAAAAGCAGAAAAATGAATGTATGTATTTTCATTACTCTTTGTCGCATAAACTACATAACCCAGATTTCCGTCATAACCAGGTGCCCATGGCGAAGTTGTTGCAAAAACTAATGATGGTGCAAAGATGCTATCCTCGGTTTTGAAAAGTTCAACCTTATTCCAATCACCTAAATTTTTACTTCTTTGAATCAAGCAATTAAGTAAATGTGATTCCTCTGTTATGTAGCATACCCAGGACTGTCCGTTTTCGTCATTTGCAATTGACGGGTATTTTCCTCGGTCGAGTGTTGCTGAATCTGCCGAACCTTCGGTTTGTCTTTGCCAATAAATGTTGTTTTCACCTTGATAAACAAAACAGCATTCTTCGGTATTTATAGTTCGAGTAAGATGGCGACCCTGATTGGGGTATGTGGCTTCAGGAACAATTTGGTCAACATCACAAGTCCCTTCATATGGTATACAATTCTGTGCAGTTACGGTTACATCCATTTGGCCTGCGGTATAAGGCTGAATAGAAAAACTCACGATACCAGAACTATTCGTATAATCAGATTGATAAACCTCATCACCTTTCATTACACAGACTAAGGCGTTTGCGATCGGAGTGTTGTCTTGTTTTGTTACAGTAACCTGAAATGACTGTGAACCTGTGAAAATATTATGTTCATAGGTTATTGCCATTTGCTGTGGCACTGCTGTCCATAAATTAAGTTCCGGGTCGCCAAGAAGATTCCATTCAACATAATGTTTACCTTGATTGGGAAAATGATATGCCTTGTACAAACTATCTTTACCACTACGGACAACACTACCTGTTGTTGTGCTTTCTTCTTGAAAAAGTGCTTTAAAAAGTCCACAAACTACAGCTCCGCGGTAATGTGAAGCAAAATACGAAGGTACATATGTAGTTCCAAAATAAGCTACAGCACCCTTAGGATTTGTTGCTGTTCCGCTTCTTAGCCAAGCTTCTCCTAAAACATTGCTTTGTGGATATAAATCGATTGTTGTACAACTTCCAGAAATAACGAACGGAAATTTCGGATAATTATTCATATTTGCACTTTGTGGATCTACTTGGAAGGGAGACCGCCACGTTCCGGTTGCTTCGCCACGATATAATAGATAAGTTCGTCCATTATTTACTGCCGCATATACAGACTCTGCTCTATAAGGATCACTTCCAGAAGGAGGGTGAAAAAAAGTATCAACATGTGTATATTCATCCTGAAGCATAAGATTTCTGACATATAGGCAATTTTCTCGATAGTAGTCCCGCCAGGTTGCATAAAGCGTACCAGTGCCATTTGCGATTGTAGTTCCTTTATAATACCAGGCCGTGTCAATTATATATGGTGTTCTTTCATAAAGTAAAGTTCTTATTACCATCGTTGAACATTGTTGAGGAGTAGTAGCCGGAAATCTGCCGACATAAATCTCACTAAGCGTATCATCGTTCATATCGGAATAGGGATTATCGGTACGTATACCATTCCAGTTAAAAGATTCCAGTAGAGGTGGGTAACCAACAAGCAATACATATTCGGGTTTTATTTGCCAGTTATAATAAGCATTATGAATATAACTCCTAATTCCATCAGTTGTCCATGAGCTTATTGTATCTTGATTAGCTATCTTCACTGATAACCCTTTTTTCTGTTTCCACTGAGCTAATGGCTGAATCGTTTGTGTAAAGCTGTTATGCGTAATAATTAAGTACTTTGCTCCTTCAGCGAGGATACTTGAAAGACACAAAAGTGTCCCAACGATTATAATAAATCGTTTCATATTTCCTCCTTGTCCTCAGTTTTTATATAACCGAAGACACCTTAAATATGCTACAATACTTTATCGTTGTCAAGGTTTATTTTATATAAAGTAAAAATTCTTATTATTAACAAACACACGATAATAAATATCTTTCGTTCCTTTCACCTCCATTATATCTGAATGTGATTGAAATAAACCAACGATAACAATCATAATAATAGATATCATTGTTATGACCTCAATACAATTAGTTATGACTCAAATTTCTATCTTTGTCAATAGTTGAATGCACGATTATGTTTTATACTTGACAACCCTGATTTCTCCGATATTATCAAATAATGAAACCACGGTATTCAACAGATATTGAACACGAATTGCACGAATGGACTAATTACACGAATAAGAGAAAAATTTTCATTTGTGCCATTTGATTATTCGTGTCATTCGTGGTAAAAAAATAAATTAATATGAGAGATTTATTGTTAGAAATCGGAACTGAAGAGATTCCCGCCTCGTTTTTAGGACCAGCCGCCCAAGCGTTACAAGAAAACTTCGCTAATTTTTTCAAAGAGCATCGAATAAGATTTGGCAATGTTAAGACTTTTTACACGCCACGGCGCCTTGCCTTGCTGGTAAAAGGCGTTGCGGAAAAACAAACCGAAGAAATTTTAGAAATCCAGGGACCACCCAAAAAATATGCTTATGACGAGAAGGGGGTTCCGACCAAAGTTGCCTTGGGCTTTGCTAATTCTAATAAAGTCAAGGTTAAAGACCTGTATATAAAGCAAACCGAAAAAGGTGAATATGTTTTCTGTAAGAAAAAATCAGAACAGAAAACAATTGAGCATTTGCTTAAAGATAATTTAGCCGATTTAATTTCAAATCTGCAATTTCCCAAAGCGATGCGCTGGGAAGCTTCAAAAACCCGCTTTGCCCGACCAATAAGATGGATTACATTATTGTACGGCACAAAACCAATCGCAATTAAATTCTTAAACCTGACCAGTTCTGCTTTTACTTATGGTCACCGAAATGCAAAAATAAGGAAGATAAAAATCACCGACCCTAAAAAATATGAAAAGATTTTAAAATCGGTCGATGTTATCTTAAATCCAGAAGAGCGGAAAAAAATTATCCGAAATCAATTAAATATCTTAGCAAAACGAGCCAGAGGTAAGGTTGTTTTAGATGAAGAATTATTGAATGAGGCAACCAATATCTGTGAGATGCCCAATCCGATTCTGTGCAAATTCAAACCCGAATTTCTTACACTGCCTTCAGTAGTTCTGATTACTGCTTTAAAAACCCATACCCGTTCTTTTGCGGTCAAATCGCTGATTAGTAAAGCGCGGGCGGAGCGGATTTTACCTTATTTTATCGCAATCACGAATACGCCATCTTGTGATAAGAAAAAGGTGGCTTACTGGTATGAGGAAGCAGTCGAAGCACGGTTAGCAGATGCCAGATTTTATTTTGATGAGGATTTGAAAATCGGACTGGAGAGGAGAGTTGACCAAGAAACTAAAGTTGTCTGGGTTGAGAATTTAGGCAGTCTCTATGACAAGACTTCACGGCTAGAGAAATTGTCGTATGTCATCGCCCAAAATATTCCACACGTCAATAATAATATGCTGTTACGGGCAGCTTATTTATCAAAAGCCGATTTACTCACGAATATGGTCAGGGAAAAAGAATACACAAGTTTACAGGGTATCATCGGCGGAATTTACGCAAAAGCAATCGGTGACAATGAATTGGTTGCCAAGATTATTGCTGAGCATTATCTGCCCAAGTCAGCCGATGATAAACTGCCGGAAACGATTGAAGGCGCGATATTAAGTATCGCCGATAAAATTGATAATATTGTCGGTGCTTTTGTGGTTAATGCGATTCCGACCGGCTCACTCGACCCGTTTGGATTACGAAGACAAGCCGTCGCGGTTCATTCAATTTGTTTAGACAAGAAACTTTTCATAAATTTAGAACCGATAATTGAATTAAATCACAGCTATTTTGACAAACCCGAAAGCGAAAGTATCTTAGTAAAAATCAAAGCGTTTTTTAAAGAACGGCTCAATGCGTTATTATTGGACCGCGGTTTTCGATATGATGTCGCCAATGCGGTGTTAGCAGCGAAAGAGATTAACCCTTGGAATACTTTTCTACGGGCGCAGGCACTAAGCGAATTTCGGAAACAGAGTCAATTCGAACCGTTAATAATCGGACAAAAACGGGTTAGTAATATTCTTAAAGGTATTACCGAATCATATTCAGTTAATCAAGAGTTGCTCAAAGAGCTGCCCGAAAAAAGTCTTTATGAGCAAAGTAAAGCAACTGAATTTCCTTTAAAAGATTTAATCCGAGAAATGAATTATGGAGCGGCGCTGGAATTGTTGTTATCTTTAAGACCGGCAATCGATACCTTATTTGATAAAGTATTGGTTATGACCGATGACCAGCAATTGAAAAATAACCGTCTTGCTTTACTGCAATATGTCAAATCGCTGTTTTTAAATGTTGCCGACTTGTCCGAGATTGTTATTCAATAATAGGGGATGCTTGAGGTGAAAAGAAGCTATAATCTTTTTTTGTTATTGCTGCCATTGGTTATTCTGTGTTCTAAAGCAAAGATTCCCCAAACCGATTTATTGCCAAAGAAAACTGAAAATAAAATTGTCTTAAGCATCAAAGATAGAAAAATTGAAGTCGAAGTCGCTAAAACACCCGAAAAAAGAGCGCTTGGTTTAATGTATCGAAAAAGCTTGGACTGGAAGGCAGGAATGTTTTTTATCTTTGAACAAGAGAGCAAGTCTCCGTTTTGGATGAAGAACACCTATCTGCCGCTCAGTATCGCTTTCATTGATAAAAATGATGTTATTATTGAAATTTTCGAAATGACACCGAACCAAGAAGCAATTTTATATGCTCCTTCCCGACCTTATATCACTGCTTTAGAAATGAATCGCGGGTGGTTTTTGGAAAATGGAGTTAAAACCGGCGATACGATTTATGGGATACCCAAATAGAAAATTCGAAATTCGGAATTCGGAATTCGAAATTAAATTGTTGGCGCCGGCGAAAATCAACATTGGCTTACTTGTTAAAGAGAAGTTAACATCAGGATATCATAGGATTGAGACGATTATGGTTCCGATCAAATTATTCGACACACTTATAATTAATAAAAGGGAAAAAGGAATCGGTTTTAAGACCGACTCGAAAACATTACCACGCGGTAAAACCAATCTCGTTTTAAAATCAGCAAGATTGTTTTTTGATACAGTTAATATGCAAGGCGGCGCTGAGATTTATTTACAAAAGAGAATTCCAATCGGTGCTGGTTTAGGCGGCGGTTCCAGTGACGCGGCTCACACATTATTAGGGTTAAATCATATCTATGGTAATGTTTTAACTTTAAAGCAATTACATAACTTAGCCGTGAAGATTGGGATGGATGTTCCGTTTTTCTTATATGGCTCGGCTTGTTATGCAACCGGCAGGGGAGAGATATTAAAACAAATAAGTTTGCCAAAATTTAGCATCGTGTTGTATGTTCCTAAATATAGTGTGTCAACAAAATGGGCATATCAAAATGTCGATGTAGGGTTGACCCCATTAGAAATGCACCAAAATTTAGAAAGTGTTTCAAGTGCTCCCAAAAGGTTTCTAACGGGGTTGACAGATAACAGTTTTTCCCTTAAGATACTTATGAAAAAACTAAAGCATAACGACTTAGCTGACTTAAATGCTTTTGTTTGTAACACATTTGAAAATTTAGTTTTTTCAAAGCATCCGGATTTGCTAAAGATAAAAAACCTATTTTTAGCTCATGGTGCTGATACCGTAAGTCTTTCCGGAAGCGGGAGTGCGATATTCGGTATCTTTAATAAGGATGTGATACGAAAGATTAGTAAAAAATTAGGAAAAGAAGTTTTTATAACAGAAACATTATAAGATTATGAATATAATTTTGGGGCGTCGTCTAGTGGCAGGACCCAGGATTTTGGATCCTGTTGGGGAGGTTCGAATCCTCCCGCCCCAGGATACTCAAAATCATTTGAGGTATTGAATATATGATGAGCAAAATAAAGGTTTTTTCCGGTCGAGCTAATATTCCATTAGCAGAAAAGATTTGTAAGAATCTTAAAATTGAATTAGGGAAAGTGAGTATTCAAGATTTTGCCGACGGTGAGATAAAAATCAAAATTGAGGAAAATGTCCGCGGTATCGATGTGTTCGTTGTTCAGCCCACTCATCCACCGGCGGAAAATTTATTAGAACTGTTACTGATGATCGACGCATTAAAAAGGGCATCGGCGGAAAGAATTACCGCGGTTATACCGTATTATGGTTACGCCCGACAGGACCGTAAAGATGAACCGCGAGTACCAATTTCAGCAAAATTAATTGCTGATTTGATCGTGACCGCAGGTACCTTACGGGTTTTAACCGTAGATTTGCACGCCGAACAAATTCAGGGATTTTTTAATATTCCGGTTGACCATTTATATGCAACGCCGGTCTTGGTAGATTATTTCAGTAAAAACGATTTGTCAAATTTATCCGTTGTTGCACCCGATACCGGTCGTGCTAATCGGGCACGTGGATTTGCTAAACGGTTAGGGGATAATATCCCGATTGCGGTTATTGATAAACGGCGTCCTAGTCCAAATGAAGCAGAGGTTGTAACAGTCATCGGCGATGTCGCGGGCAAAGATGTTTTGATTTTCGATGATATTATTGATACCGGCAACACATTAATTGCTGCGGCAAAGGCACTCAAATCACAGGGTGCTAAAAAGATAATTGCCTGTGCGACGCATCCAGTCTTTTCAAAAAATACGGTATCAAAACTGGAAGCGTCAACCATTACCGAAGTTACGGTTACCGATACGATTCAATTGGCAAGAGAAAAACAGAGCAAGAAAGTGACAATACTTTCGGTGTCATCACTATTGGCCGAGGCGATTTTAAGAATTCATCAGGGAGAATCAGTAAGTTCATTGTTTATATAATGATAAAATTAAGTTTTAGAAAAGAATTGGAGGCACATGGAATTTAAACTTAAAGTCGAAGAAAGGAACGTTGCCGGTAAATCGCAGAGCAAAAAATTACGACACTCGGGTACAATACCAGGTGTTGTTTATGGACATGGCGATAATGCGGTTAATCTAAATGTTAATGAAAAGGAATTCTCAAAACTATTGGAAAAAATAAAAGGGCATAATCCGATTATCGATTTAACGATTGCGGATCGACCAGCGGTAAAAGCGATAATTAAGACGATGCAGCGCAAAGCAGTTACTAAAGAAATCCTTTCGGTTGATTTTCAGTTGATTCATGCGAAAGAAAAAATCACCATGAATATTCCGGTGATTTTGAAAGGAAGCGCAATTGGTGTCAAAGAAGGCGGAATCTTAGATAATCCGTTACGTTCAATCCCAGTTCGGTGCGAAATCGAAAAAGTGCCCGACCATATCGAAATTGATATTTCCAATATAAAGATGGGGCATAGTATTCATGTCTCGGAAATTAAACTCGAAGGTGTTGAGTTTATGATTTTAGCTGATTCACCGATTGTTTCAGTTTTAGTACCAAGAAAGATTGTTGAAGTTGCGGCGGCACCGGTAACCGAAGCAATTACTGAACCCGAAGTCATTACTGAGAAAAAGAAGGAAGAAGAAGCAGAAGGCACCGAGACCGAAACTAGCGGGAAAAAGAAGCCAACCGCAGGAACCGAAACCAAGAAAGAAACTAAGAAATAAGTTTGATTATTTTCGGTTTAGGTAATCCACTTCCCAAATACCGTGAGACTCGCCATAATATCGGTTTTATGATTGTTGATAAGTTAGCTAAAAAATTATCAATCCGATTTTCTCATAAACCGTCTTATCATGTTGCTCGAAAAGGTGTTGACTATACGTTGATTAAACCGATGTTATATATGAATAACTCGGGAATTGCGGCGGCAGAATATTTAAGGACAATCAGTTCGTCACAGTTTTTTATCGTAGTGTGTGATGATTTAGCGCTTCCTTTAGGAAAAATCAGAATACGGGAAAAGGGCAGTGATGGTGGTCATAACGGTCTGGCTTCAATAATTTACCATTTCCAAACAAATAATTTCCCGCGTTTGCGAATTGGCATTGGACTGATACAAAATGGTTTTACGACAACCGATTATGTACTGTCGAAATTTAGTGAAAATGAAAAACCAATTTTAGAAAAAGTTATCGAAACATCATGTGAGGCTTTGGTAAGAATTAATGAAACTGGTATCAAATCTGCAATGAATAAGTATAATGCGATGTCGCTAATAGCCTCATTAAAACAATCGGATAATTAATTATGATGAAAGTTGGTATCGTTGGTTTACCTAATGTCGGGAAATCGACATTCTTCAATCTCTTAACAAAAGCTAATGCCAAAGTAGATTTGTACCCATTTACGACAATCGATAAAAACGTTGGAATGGTTATTGTGCCGGATGAACGATTAAGAATTATTGGAGATATTATTAAACCGCAGAAGTTAACTCCCGCGACGATCGAGTTTATTGATATTGCTGGCTTGGTTAAAGGTGCACACGAAGGTGAAGGGCTCGGCAATAAATTTTTGGGGAATATCCGCGAGACGGATATGATTTTACACATTATCCGAAATTTCGAAAATGGTTCGGTTCCCCATGTTTATAACAATGTTGACCCGATTCGTGACTTGGAAATTGTCGAAAGTGAATTAGCATTAGCGGATTTGGATATTATCAAACGGCAGGTTGAACCTTTTAAGAAAAAAGCTTTGAGTGCCGACGAAAAGCTTCGGCTGGCAGTATTAGAACTATTGGAAACGAACCTTAGCAAGGGTATTTTCTCAACCAAGCTTGAACATAACGACTATCAAATCATTAAAGACTTGCATCTTTTCTGTATTGAGCCAGTAATTTATACGTTTAACTGTTCGGATAGGCTGAAAGCTGAGTTGCCTTTTATAAATAAATTGGAAGGCATGGATTTTTACTTGATTTCGGCATCATTAGAAGAGTCTTTTGACGGGTTTGAAGAAAATGAAAAAATCGAGATGCGGCAAAGTCTTGGGTTAGCTCAGTTAGGCGTAATGGGGATTGTCGAAGCCTGTTTTAAAAAACTTGATTTAATTAGGTTCTATACAATCAAAGGTGATGAAAGCAGAGCGTGGTCGATACCACGGGGGACTCATGTTGTAGATGCTGCTCAAAAAATTCATACCGATATGGCAGCAGGTTTTATTAAAGCGGAAGTTATTCAGTTTTCGGACTTGGAAAAAATCGGTAATTATCATAAGGCAAAAGAAACCGGACATATCCGCATCGAAGGTAAAAATTATATCGTGCAAGATGGCGATATAATTCTTATTAAATTTGCAGTTCATTAAAATGAAAAAACTTTTATTAAATTATAAAATAGCTAGGAGGATAAATGGATAAAAATTACGAAGCAATATTTATCGTTTCGTCCAAATTATCAGAAAATGATACAAAAGCACTGACCGAAGAGTTAAAGTCGTTAATCGAATCAAACCCTGGTGTGAAAATACTCGATTCTTCGACCGAAGCCCGGCAGTTTGCGTATCCTATTAAGAAAGAAACCAAAGGAAATTATCTGAAATACAAATTCGCAGCACCGCCCGAGACGATCCAAAATATCAAAGAAGCGATAAAACATCGCGAAGAAATTTTACGAAGTACTTTCATTAAAAAGGAGTAGTTATGGCAGAACTAAGATTAGGATCATTAAATTACGTTGTATTAATGGGACGCGCGGTTCGAGAACCGGAATTGAAATATTCTCCAAAAGGTAATCCGATCTGCAATTTTTCAATTGCGGTCAATCGAAGGTATCAAGACAAAGAAACTCAAGAATGGAAAGACGAAGCAAGTTTTTTTAATTGCGTCTCGATCGGGCAACAAGCGGAACGTTGCGCGGAACGGCTAAAAAAGGGTAGTGCAATAATTGTTGAAGGCACTCTACGTAGCCGGTCATGGACAAACCAAAATGGTGATAAACGAAGTACAGTTGAGATTTTTGCCAGACGAGTTCAGATACTTGATAAAATAGGTACCGAACCTGAAGCTGGTGCTGTTTCCGAACCGGAAGTAGAAGAACCAAATGTTCCGCCGGAAAATTTAGACGATTTGCCATTTTAATCATCGCGGTGAGTCATTTCAATCAGCAGAAATAAGATATTGTAAAACCTAATAAATAGAATATCAGCGCTGATATTAATATTTTTTGGCGAGAGCATTTAGAAAATTACAATATACTAAATTTACTTTGATATTATTGACAAACGCAAAATCAGGTTTTATACTACAGCATATTAGCATTTAGTCGCATGGATTATGGTAAGGATTTAATATGAAAAAAAATGAGAGTATAAAGATTGGCATGATTGGGTTAGGTGCATGGGGTAAAAATATCTTACGCAATTTGAAAGAATTAAATGTCGTTGCGATGGCGTGTGACGATAATTTAAAAGTAATTAATGAACGGAAAAAAGACTTTCCTCAAGTAAATTATACGACAGATGTCTACGATATTCTTGATGACCGCGATATTACTGCGGTAGTGATTGCAACCCCAGCTGCAACGCATTACCAATTAACAAAATTAGCACTAACCGCGGATAAAGATGTTTTTGTTGAAAAACCGCTCGCTTTAACTTATGCAGAAGGTAAAGAATTATACGTTTTAGCAAAATCAAAAAACAAAATCTTGATGGTAGGTCATATTTTACAATATCATCCAGCCGCGATTAAACTTAAGGAGCTAATTGAACAAGGTAGATTAGGAAAGATTCAATATCTTTATTCGAATCGACTCAATATTGGTAAATTAAGGGTTGAGGAGAATATTTTATGGAGCTTTGCTCCACATGATATCTCGCTAATTTTAATGTTAGTGGGTGATGAACCGACCCAAGTCACTTGTTTTGGTGACGCATATTTGAATAAAGGTATTTATGATTCGACATTAACGGCTTTGGAATTTAAGAGTGATATAAAAGCACATATCTTCGTGAGTTGGCTACATCCATTTAAAGAACAAAAGTTAGTAGTAATCGGTTCTAAGGCAATGGTCGTATTTGACGATTTGACCAAAGAAAAACTTTTTATTTACCCTCACCGTATCGAATGGACTGAAGGAAGAATACCCGTTGCAATGAAAGCAGAATACGAAGTGGTTCCGGTAGAGACTAAAGAACCGCTTCGCGAGGAAATTCAACATTTTCTCCAATGTATTACAGAACGAATACAACCAAAAACCGATGGAGAAGAGGGTCTAAGGGTTTTAAAAATCTTGGAGCAAGCTGAAAATAGTATAAAAGGTCAAAGTGTTTCAATAAAAACGCAAAAGACGAGAGATTATTTTGTCCACCCTACCGCAGAAATTGACGACAATGTTAAAATCGGTGTTGGAACAAAAATCTGGCATTTCTCGCATATTCTTAAAAATACCGAGATTGGTAAAAACTGTGTGATTGGACAGAACGTAATGATCGGTCCAGATGTGAAAGTTGGTGATAATTGTAAAATCCAGAATAACGTATCGCTTTATAAAGGTGTAATATTAGAGGATAATGTTTTTTGCGGTCCGAGTTGTGTATTTACTAATGTCTATAATCCTCGTTCCTTTATCGAACGGAAGAACGAAATTCTGGCCACTTTCGTTAAAACCGGGGCATCAATCGGAGCGAACGCAACGATCGTGTGCGGCACAGCGATCGGTAAATATGCTTTTATCGGTGCTGGTGCCGTAGTAAAAAAAGATGTTATCGACTACGCAATTATGGCAGGCGTTCCTGCCAAACAGGTTGGCTGGATGTGTAAATGCGGCGTAACATTAAGAGAGTTTAATAAAGACAATACTGCGGTGTGTAAAAGCTGTGGCAGTAAATATTCTAAACAAAATGATAAACTATTTGTAATTGAGGAGAAAATATGAAACAAATCCCGATGCTTGATTTAAAACTTGAATATAATTACATGAAAAATGAGATTGATTCATCAATTGCCAAGTGCCTTGAACACCAGCAATGGATTTTGGGTCCGGAAGTAAAAGAACTGGAAAGTAAAATCAACGAGTATCTCGGCACAGAACATTGTATCGGTGTTTCGTCAGGGACGGATGCGTTGGTACTTTCACTCAGAGCAATGGCGATAAAACTTCGGGGACAGGAATATTTTTATCCTAAGGATGAAATTGTAACTACTTCATTTACCTTTACCGCCACCGGTGATGCGATTCTACGCGCTAAAGCAAAACCAGTATTTATCGATATCGAAAAAGATACTTTTAATATTGACCCGATAAAACTTCGGAAGTATTTAAAGAACCACGATAAAGTAGTCGGTATAATTCCAGTCCATCTATACGGACAAAGCTGTAATATGGATGAGATTATGGCGATTGCGAACGAATACAATTTATTTGTCGTCGAAGATGTGGCACAAGCTTTTGGCAGCATGTGGAACAATAAAAAACTTGGGTCATTAGGTACGACAGGTGCATTCAGTTTCTTTCCTTCAAAAAATTTAGGTAGTTATGGTGACGCCGGAATGGTAGCGACTAATGATGATACGATTGCGGAATTGGTAAGAATACTCATGAAACACGGCGGCAAAGATAAATATAATGTTGATCATATCGGTTACAATGCAAGATTAGATACTATACAAGCAGCGATACTTTTGGCAAAAATTAAATATATCGATGAGTTTAATGAGCGAAGACGAAAAATTGCCGAGTTTTATTCGGAAAACCTTAAGAGAATCAAAGAAATCAAACTTCCCAAATCTTTACCAGGAGTATATCACGTATACCACCAATATACTATAAGAATATTAAACGGAAAAAGGGATGAGCTTCAGAAATATCTGAAAGAGCAAGGAATTGTCACGATGGTTTATTATCCGATACCATTACACAAGATGAAGGTATTTGAAGGGAAAATGAAAGTAGCAGGAAAGCAGAAAGTTTCTGAAAAGGCATGCGAAGAAGTTTTAAGTTTACCGGTCGAACCACTTATTAACGAAGATGAATTAAAGGTCGTTGTTGAAACAATAAGGGCATTTTTTAAGGAGTAACAGATAAATTATGAAACTCGAAACTAAAATAAAAAATAAAAAAATATTCATTACCGGTGGTGCAGGATTTATTGGGACAACATTAGCAAAGAAATTAGTCGCAAATAACAAGATAGTGATTTACGATAATTTCCACCGAAATGCGTTGAAAAATACTGATTTAGAAAGCCACCCGAACATAAAGGTAATCTCGGGAGATGTCTTAGACTCAGTATGCTTAAAGAAGAATATTAAAGGAGCTGATATTGTGATACATATGGCTGCAATTGCAGGAATTGACACAGTCATTAAGAGTCCCGTAACAACGATGAAAGTTAATATGCTCGGTACTTATAATATATTAGAAGCGTCAATGACACTCAAACACCTTAAAAGATTTATTGATTTTTCGACAAGCGAAGTCTTTGGTACTTACGCTTACAAATCAGAAGAAAAAGACTCAACCAATCTCCGTCCGGTCGGTGAAGCACGTTGGGTCTATGCAACTAGTAAAATAGCAGGTGAACATCTCGCACATAGTTATCACAAAGAATTTGGATTACCAACAATAGCAATACGTCCTTTTAATGTTTATGGACCAGGTCAGGTCGGTGAGGGTGCGATTCATATTTTTATAAAAAAAGCAATAAACAATCAAACCATAGAAATTCACGGCGATGGTGACCAGATACGTTCTTGGTGTTATATCGATGATATGGTAAATGCAATTTTGCTTTGTTTGACTAAAAATGAAGCGGTCGGCGAAGTGTTCAATATTGGTAATCCCAAAGGAACAGTCACAATTTTAAGTTTAGCAGAAAAGATTAAATATCTTGCCAATTCGAAATCGAAAATAATCCATATTCCTAAGGGATACGTAGATGTAGAACTTCGCATACCGAGTATTGAAAAGGCAAAAACAATCCTCGGGTTTAATCCCCAAATTGACCTTGATGAAGGAATAAAAAAGACAATAGAATGGTATAGGAGTAACCTCAGGTGATTAGACTGATACGACCAGAGATAGGCAAAAGAGAAATCAGAGAAGTCGAGCGAGTACTGAAATCGGGGTTGTTAGTACAAGGGCGAAATGTTGAAAAGTTTGAGAACATGGTAGCCCAGTATCTAAATGTCAAATATGCAATCGCAGTCAGTTCAGGAACCGCTTCCTTACATTTATCGTTAATTGCTTTAGGCATTAAAGAAGGAGATGAAGTTATTGTTCCTGATTTTACTTTTCCAGCAACTGGGAATGTTGTTGCCTTAGTTGGTGCTAAACCTATCTTAGTTGATGTAGATTTAAAAACCTTTAATATTGACCCTTCAAAAATAAAAGAAAAGATAACATCTAAAACAAAAGCTATAATCCCGGTGCATGCATTTGGTCAATCAGCTGATATGAATCAGATATTAGCAATCGCAAAAAAATATAATCTGTTTGTAATAGAGGATGTGGCTTGTGCTTTAGGAGCCGAGTATAAAACTAGAAAATGTGGGACAATCGGGGATATCGGTTGTTTCAGTTTTCATCCCAGAAAAATAATCACGACCGGCGAAGGCGGAATGGTTATTACAAATAAAAAAGAAATCGCAGAGAAAATAATATCATTGCGAAATCATGGAATAGTCAGTAAAAATGGACAAAATAGTTTTGAATACGCCGGATTCAATTATCGAATGACCGACTTTCAAGGGGCGCTTGGTTGGTTGCAAATGGAAAAAATAGATGAGATGATAAGAAAGCGACGTTCGCTTGTAATATTATATAATTCACTTTTAAAAGCCAATAAAAATATTAGCACTCCGATTGTTATGTCCGGCAATAAACATATCTATCAATCATATATAGTTCTACTTAGTAGTCGGATTAATAGAGATAAGATAATGAAAAAATTGAGAGAAAAAGAAATAGAAACAACAATTGGAACATATGCACTTCATTGTCAACTTTTCTACAAGAATAGTTATGGTTACCGACAGGGAGAATTACAGAATTCTTATAGAGCATTCAAACAGAGTCTATGTTTACCTTTATATACAAAAATGAGCCAAAAAGATATTTCAGTTGTAGCAAAAAGTCTCTTGAGTGCAGTTCAAACTGGAGTGTGAAAATTGGTTGAGTTTCTAAAAAGTCATGGTATAGTAAATCCATATAGAGTAAAGAACTTAATAGATAGTGCAATAACGGATTTAAAGTTAGATCTAAGTGGTTTAACAGTTTTAACCGAAGCTGCGTCAGGCAATTATGTTGTTACACCTTTGATTGCTGCTTTAGCGAAAGCAAAAAAGGTATATGCTTTCACAAGAGATTCTGTTTATGGAAAAGCAACTGATATTAAAGAGTTGACTTTAAAATTTGCTAAGTTTTGTGGAGTACATGAAAAAATCGATGTGGTATTTAACAAGTCTCCTGAGATTATTAATAAAGCTGATATAATTACAAATCTTGGTTTTGTTAGACCAATTAATCGAGATTTTGTTACAGCTATGAAAGATACGGCGGTGATTCCTCTAATGTGTGAAGCATGGGAATTTCGAAAAGAAGACGTTGATTTAGAAGCTTGTCGCAAAAAGGGTATTTTAGTCATGGGAACGAACGAGAATCATCCAGGTCTTAAAATATTTAACTTTTGTGGTAATCTTTGTTTAAAAATGCTGCTTCAACTCGGGATAGAAGGTTATAAAAGTAAGATTGTAATCGTAAGTATAGATAAATTTGGTAAAACAATCCAAAAAACACTAAAGGCAATTGGTGCAAAGACATATTTAGTAAGTGAGCTAAAATCTAAATTAAGTAGACTTTACTTAAAAGACGCTGATGCAATCGTAATTGCTGATTATACAAGACTTGATACTTTTATTGGAAGCAAAGGACATATTTCTGCTGGAAAGTTATTTGAATTGTCGCAAGGAATTTCTGCTGTTCAATTCGCCGGGAAAGTCAATATGGAAGAATTACAAAAAGTAGGTATACCTTATTTCCCGGACAGAGAAGTAGGGTCTTTTAGAATGGGTAATACTTTAGCAGAACTAGGACCTAAAGCAGTGATTGAATTGCACACCGCTGGATTAAAGGTTGGGGAACTTATGTGCATAGCAATGAAACAAGGGCGTCGTGGAGAATATCTTGAAAATGATGTTGCTACTAAAGGTCGATGGAAAAAATTAGCCCAGAAGCTATAAAATTGTATTACCATAGTCAAACTTAATACTAAAGGTCAAATTATGAAATTGAGTGAAATAAAGACAAAAGGTGAGATTGAAATAATTAAAGACGGTATATTTGAATCCTTAGGGCTTATTACTCATGATCAGCCAAATCAACTTGTATTTATTGAAAACTCTAAATATCTTCCAATTTTGCTGAATAAAACTAATATTACTTCGATTATCACTACCGAGAAATTAATACCACCAAAATCAAAAAAAATCGGAATCGCAGTTTCTCAAAACCCAAGAAAATCTTTCTATCAAATTCACAATTATTTAGCAAAATTTACCGATTTCTATGGAAAACCTCATAAAACAGAAATAGCAGATAGCGCAATAATCTGCCCAACAGCATATATTGCAGAAAAAAATGTTCGTATTGGTAAGAGGTGCTTGATCGAATCGAATGTCTCTATATTAGAGAACTCAATTCTTAAAGATGATGTTATTATTAGAACAGGTAGTGTTATTGGTTGTGAAGGATTCGAATTTGCACGTATCGATAAGAAAATAATGCCGATTGTACATGCCGGAGGTGTAATGTTACATATCCGGGTCGAAATTCAAGGAAATACGGTGGTTGATAAAGCAGTTTTTGGTGGATTCACTGTAATAGGTGAAGATACAAAAGTCGATAATCTTGTACATATCGCTCATAATGTTTGCATCGGTAGGCGGTGCTTAATTGTTGCTCACGCTATGCTTGGGGGTAGTGTTAGGCTTGGTGACGATGTTTGGGTAGGTCCTTCTGCATCAATAGTTCCAGAAATCATTGTGGGCAACGGCGCATTTATTTCCATCGGTTCAGTAGTAACCAAAAATGTTGCACCTGGTCAAAGAGTAACAGGAAACTTCGCGATCGACCATAATAAATTTATTGCATTCCTCAAAACCATTCGCTAAAAACCATAAGATGAATATATGCTTAGTCAACAATTTGTATCCACCGATTAATACGGGTTCATCATTTTATACAAGAGACCTTGCAGAAAATTTAGTAAAAAAAGGTCATAAAGTTATAGTAATAACCAATCTTGTTAACGGCACTAAACTCTTTGAGATAAAAGATAAAATAAGAATATACCGTTTACCGATAATTAAACTGCCAAGGTTAAAAATATGGATGGGATTTTCTGATTTTAATTTTACTTTAACACCTAAGAATCTAAAAAAAATCCAAGAGATACTTATCAAAGAAAAAATTGAAATTATCCACCAATGTAATAATATTTTTGACCTTGTTTTTGCATCTTCATATTTTTCAAGAAAACTCAACATACCGTTAGTTTGTTCCTTAACCACTCAAATCCAACATTTAAACCCCATTTATAATAAGTTATTAGAAATATTTGACCGAACATTGATATATTTTATGTTTTCTAAAAAGGTTAATCGCTATATCGCTTTAGACAATGAAACTGTACGATATATAAATGAACGGTATAATCTTTATAATAATATTTCGATAATACCATATTCGATTCCGTTACAGGAAAAATTTGGCTTGCTAACCGAATATGAACGAAATTACCAAAAAACCTATTATAGCGCAGTATCATTAGGGCACGTCAGTGATTTGAAAGACAGGCAAGAAATGATATTAGCATGGAAGTATGTTGTGGAAAAATATCCGCAAGCAAAATTAGTAATTGTTGGAGATTTATTTAGTAAAAAATCTGCTAACTTAATAAAAAAAATGAGATTGGAAAATAACATAGAATTAACTGGACGCAAAAAGCACAAAGAAATCTTCAAGTATCTTATTGACAAAGATTTTGGTGGGGTTCTTACGTCAAACATCCCATATTACAAAGGTTTTGGAACAGCCAATATTGAAATAATGGCAAGCGGTTTGCCGGTTATTGTTGATGCGGACAGTGATTTTTTTGGTGATAAGTTCCCAATTAAAGCTAATGGTCATTTTATAAAAATCGAGAGCAGAGACCCAAAATGGTTAGCAGCAAAGTTCATTGAATTATTTGAAAATCCGGAACTACGAGAGCGAATTGGCAGGGCAGGGCAAAAATTTGTAAAAGAAACACTTACTTGGGATAAAATTACGGATGAAATAGAATTAGTTTATAAAAATACATTAGTAAAAAATGAAAAAGAAAAATAAGTTAAATAAAGGAACTAAAGGAACTTTACCTCCGAAACGTCAATTCTCTAATTCGAAGATTGCATTTGTCATTCTGATTTTTATTTTTGCATTACTTTTTTTGAAAAAATTTCTTACACCGGAGACTGTTATATATAACAAGGGTTTGCAATTTTTAATTTATCTCGCAATAATCGCTTTGTTTGGTTATTTAGGTTGGTTGTCGTTTTCAGATAAATGGAACAAGAAAAGAGTTTTAATGATTAGCATAGTTGGGTTGGTGCTTCTCATCGGAATTTATGCTTTAGCATTCGACCCCTATCTTGACCAAGGTGGTGATAGTTCATTCTATACAATTGGAGCAGAATCATTCGCATCATTAAAAGGTTTTAGAGAATTGAATGAAGTAGGAGCTCCTAAGAATACCTGGGGACCACCGATGCTTCCTTTCTTGATGGCACCGATAGCATATTTTCTAAAGCCAATTGACAATTTTACTGGTTATAAAATTTTTGCCTTAAAGATGCTTCCGTTTTTCCTGACTTTATTTTTTGTTATTTTGTGCTACTATTTTTTAAAAAATTATCTGTCGCAACCAATTGCTGTGATAATTACACTTCTAATCGCGACTAATGTCAGTATCGTCCATTTTTCTAATTTGATTTTAACCGAAATTCCTTTCTTATTTTTTTCAATGCTAAGTCTTTTTCTATTAACTAAATTTGAAAAAAAGAATACATTCATAAATATTTATCTAATACTTGCAGGATTTTTTCTTGTTGCGACATACTGGACAAGAAATATTGGGCTTGGGTTTTTAGTAACTAGTGTTTTGTATTTTATGATTGAAAAGGATTTTAAAAGAGCAATCGCATTAGCAATTGTGATGCTAATTTTTTTTATACCTTGGCAAATTCGTAGTATGGGCGGACCATCCCAATTCAGCCTGATTATGGAGGTAAGAGGTTCATTACTGAAAGTTATGACTACTTCATTTTTCGGGGGCTTGAAGGATGCAATAAATGTAATTCCGAATAATCTCTTTAATTATAAAATTTATAGCGGTGGTTTATATAATAACAATCTCTGGATTTTTCTGGTTATAATTATGATAGCAATCGGGTTTATCCGTAATATTATTCGATATCGGTCACAAATGGATTTGTATTTTATCGCCGTTCAGATACCGATTCTCGTTACATCGCGCGGTCTACCAATTGAACTTTCACGATATTACGTCGTGCTGACACCTCTATTAATTTATTATTTCTATATTGGATTGTCCTGGACTTTGGAAAAGTTAAAATTTTTCGCAATTGGTAAGGAATTTGTTCGCGTCCTTATTCTTTCTGTAATGTCAATTATGCTTTTTATAAATTTATTAGGTGCGAGTGATAGAATACAATCCGCACATCGGAGCGAAGCGTATCCACCGGAATTCAGTCGTTACTTAGAAACCGCCTTTTGGGCAAAAGACCATACGCCGCCGGAAGCCTTATTCGGTGTCCGTAAATCAACGATGTTCTATTTATTCTCCCGACGCCATGCAATTGGATATGGGGGTAAAAAAGTTCCGATTGTGCCATTAGGCAGTCCTTGGTCAATTGATGCAGAAAAGAAAGTTTTAGATTATTACAAAGCGGAGAATATTGATTATATTGTATTAGACTGTTTTTCCGCCTCCGCTTTTCAATTGATTTCTCCAATTATCAAGAACAATCTAGATAAATTCACGCTTGTTTATACAACACAAAAACCAGAAACCTATGTGTTTAAATTAAACAAGTGGTGGTAAAAAGTTTTTTATTAATTCACCGCAACACCTCAATAATTACATTTTGGTTATAACAATAAAAGTTTAAATTTTAGAAGTTTCGGACAAAATGGCTTTATCGTATTTTAAAGCGTGATTTAAAGTTGTTGACAATCAAAAGTAATATCGGTAAAATCTCATCCTATGAGGAAGTCGCTCCTTTTATTTGGTTTCTTAGTAGTATTAGTTTTTTCCTGTAAGAAAAATATTACAAAGACTGAGATAACTTTTTGGCATGCGATGGGTGGTCCGTTAGGCAAAACCTTGGAAAATATGGTGCTTGATTTCGAGAAGAGTAATCCGGATGTAAAAGTTACGTTAGTGGGAATGGGCGACTATGCTACATTAGCGCAGAAGCTGATGGGGGCGATTTCAGTCGATAACCCACCGACAATAGCACAGGTTTATGAATCATGGACAACTCAATTCTATCAACAGAATAAACTATTTCCATTAGACTCGTTTGTTAACAGCCCATCCGGTCTTTCTCCCGATGAGCTATCCGATATTTATCCGGTATTTATTAATAATAACAAATGGGATGGTCAATTAGTTACATTTCCATTTAATAAAAGTGTGCCGGTCTATTTCTATAATATCGTGAAATTTGACTCGGCGGGTATAAAAGAATTTCCTAAAAATTGGAATGATTTCCGAACGGTCTGTAAACAATTAACTAAAGACATAAATGATGATGGTAAAAGAGATGTCTGGGGGACGGGCGGAGGTGTTAATACTTGGTTATTCGGCTGTATGTTGTACCAGCGTGGAGGTCAACTATTAGATGAGGTTAATAAAAAAGTTGAATTTAATTCGTCGGCGGGGATTGAAAATTTACAATATTTGAATGATATGATTTATAAAGATAGTTCCTGTAATTTTGTAACGGGTTATGAACCTCAGAATGATTTTCTGTCCAGTAAATTAGCGTTAATATGGGGCACAATTGTTTCCTGGGCATTTATGAAGGATAAAATGACTTTTCCAATCGGTATTGCGGCAATTCCTTCCTGGGATAAAAATGCTGTGCTTAGTTACGGTACCAATATCTGTCTGTTTCGCAAGTCCACTGAAAAACAGAAAGAAGCTGCATGGCGATTTATCAAATGGTTCACCCGTCCTAAACAACAAGCACACTGGGCATCCGAAACTTTTTATGTGCCAGTATGCAAAAAGGCATTAGAAGAACCAATATATTTAAAATTACTAAACGAAGTTAAAGGTCTACGAGCCGGGATTGAGCAATTGAACTATGCGAGCTTTGAACCACGAGGTGAAGCATGGTTTGCCGGTCGCAGGTATTTAGGGGATGGTATGGAACAAGCGATGAGACTTAAAGTATCCCCTAAAAAGGCACTCGATGAAGCAGCCAGTAAAATTGAAAAGGAGTGGAAACAATGAAAATTATAAATCAAAAACCAAAAATAAAAAATATAAGAAATACAAAAGTAGAAATCAAAGATAACAAATTTATTACGAATTTGATTCTTGTATTATGTTTCTTACCGCTTGCTTTGTCTGCACAAATTATACCGATTGCTAATGCAATCGTTGATGCCGATTCGAACGGTAAACCTGACCGCCGGGGTACTTATGTTACAGTCACGGGCGTTGTTACTGCGCCGTCTGGAGTTTATTCCCATATCTATACTGATATATATGTTCAAGATAATACAGCAGGGGTTAACGTTTTTAGTTATAATTATACGCAGACATTATTAGGAGATAGTGTTTTAGTTAATGGACGGGTTAATTTCTATAAAGGAAAAACCGAAATCGATAATGCTAACATAACGATTGTTGGAGCTAACCGACCTTTGCCTGACCCGATACAATTAACCTGTGCGATGATGAACCGTGAGCCATATGAAGGCAGTTTAGTTAAACTAACCGGTGTGTTTACTAGTGCATTCATACTTGCGGGTGACCAGAACTATACTTTATTTGATAACACGGGTAGTTGTATCATGAGAATTGATATCGATAATAATGTTGCGGGTCTCATCATGACGCAGGATACCTTTACCGTAATTGGTATCAAGAGTCAATATACGACGGATACAATTCCAGTGGTACGAGGTGGTTATGAACTTTTCCCTCGTTACCGTACTGATTTTTCCAGAAGTCTCAATAGTGCCTTACCCTTACTAACAATTAATGAGGTACAAAGACCAGGTCCAAATGGTTATTCCTCGGCTTACGAAGGACAATATGTGAAAGTTCATGGTCGGATTACCGGACCATCTTATATCTTCACGAGTGGCTCATCCAAGAGTTTGTATATTCAAGATGCAACCAATGGTGTAAATGTTTATGCTCCGTCCTATGATGCGGCAACTGCAATTTGGCTGGACAGTGTTGGAACCGAGTGGGAATGTATTGGTCGGGTTACTGAATATGATGGATTAACTGAAGTAGCATCAGGTTTTATATCACTTTTAGATTCAATACGTCAACCAGTACCGGTTGAAACACTGCCCTTCAATACGCCGGTTACCGAAGGCATGGAAAGTAAGATGATTCAAGTAACCGGTTCGGTTATATCAAATGTTTCTTCAGCGGGTGGTGGGATGAACTTTGATATTAAAAACGGAACTCCGGCGGTTACGATTCGGGTGATGAGCAGCGCAGGAATTCCGATTAACTGGATTCAAATGGGGAAGCGAGTAAAAGTTATCGGTATTGTTGGTCAGTACACTTCCACTTCACCTTATAGCACGGGTTATCAGGTTATGCCGAGATTCGCTTACGAATTGGTTGATATGACCGAAACGATGCCCGCTTCTCAAACCATGCGAATCGATACGGTTTATCCCAACCCATTTTCACCAACTGCCGATGACCCTTTACAACAAGTAACCCATATCCAGATAAATTCCCCAGCTGATTATAAAATTTATCTGGAAATATTTGATATGGAAGGTAGATTGGTCAAGAGATTGTTAACTAATGGTCAAGGTGGTTTTTATGGTCCTGACCAATTAATCTGGGATGGCAGAGATGATAAACAAGAGCCCTGCCCAATCGGTATTTATGTCTTAAATCTCAAAGGGATAACACCGGATGGGAAAGATGTGTTTGTCCGAAAGCCAATCGTAATCGCAACGAAACTACACTGATGAAGATTCAAAGATTCGAAGATTTAAAGATTGGAAGATTAATTTGTAAGCTTATAATGTGTAATCTTCTAATCATTTCTTTTTCTTATGGTATTTGGGGTATCGGTCAGGATATTACAACTCGTGGTGCGGGTAATTTCGGATATACTGGTTATTTGACCTTACCGTTGTATGTAACAACTGAAGCAAGGGATACGGCGGCATATTATAAGACCAATACTAAATTTCAAACCTATGGCGGTTATATTCAATATGGTATTACGGATAAATTAGATGTCGGACTACATGGTAATAGCTCGATAAATAGTTCGATTGGACTGGATATGAAATATCGTCCTACAAAATATCTGGCAGCTTTGGTTGGTTTTGATTATGAAATGAATGAGATGCTATTAGCACCATTCGGTTCGCTAATGACCGGTAAAGAAATCGGACAATATTTCTCTGTTTATGGTGGTGTAAAGGCTTTTCATTGGTCAGATATGAAAGTTCAAGAAGACTCGTTACGTAATGTATTCGGAACGGTTCTGTTTACGGGCATTCATATCTTCCGAAAACAGGGCTGGGGTGATAACCGGTTAATGTCAAGCATGCCAACTGGTTTATATGTTGAACTTGGTTATCCAGTCAGCGTCGATTCCAAGTGTATCACCATTACTTTGGGTTTAGATGGATTTTTAGGGTTGTCGTTTCCACGATTACAGTGGCATTAGTTTAATGTAAATCACTGAGACCGTCAAAGTCATTATTTTTGTAATGGTTGAGGGAAGATGGTCTTAAACACTTTAATTGTAGTTTCTTTTACTTTTTCTAATACATTTTTATCAAGCTTCATTTCTTGTCAGCCTCGGATTGATTCAGTAAGTCGTTGCGATAAGAGTAACTGGTCTTTGTAATATAACTTCCTTAAACTGGAAAAACTTTCCCGAGCAAAATCTTTGTAAGCAAAATATTGAGAAAAGGGAACTTGTAATTCATTTAAGAGTTTGTGGACTTCGGTCTCAACTTGCTCAATCATTGCCCGATATTTTAAAAACCCGATGACCATCTTTTTCTGCTTTTTGGTGGTCGGTATTTTGCGTTTGTTTAATTTCTTTTTCTCTTGAAGGACAATCTTATAAATCATTAGATTGATAGCTTCTAATAGTATTGGTCTAACGCCGGACTTAACCCATGGTTGAATATCGAGTGGCGGATTGGGTTTGGGATTTAATACGCGGGTCAAAACATTGGATGCGAAATCCTGATATATTGGAATTAAACTCTTGTCAACTTTATGGTCGGAAAGATATTTTAAAAGTTCACGGTCGATTTTAGTATTTAATTTGTCTTGGTCAAGAAACCGAGTTTTTGTTTGATACATGATTTTATTAGCATATAAAGCAACATCTCGGTCTATCTTTTTTAAGAGATTCTTCGACTTCACTTCCTTGATATGTGACATTATCTCCTTGTGTCGTTCGCTAAATCTCAATTCGCTAAATTTAGAGAAGAAAGTCATATAAGGTGTATTACAAGCATCCAGATACAAAATGATTGTGCCTAAAAACGGGTTCTTGATTTTGCCATGTTCTAATCTTGAGATGTAACTATGTCCTAATTTAGGAGACATTCCGATTGATTCGGCGACTTCATTCTGAGATAATTTGGCTTTCTTTCGAATATCTGTTAACAAATTACCCATTTCTTTGGTAAAAACGAATAAATTTTTAGTCATAGAAAATGTTACATGCGTGTAACATAAAAATCAAGGGAAAATTTGCGATAACTTATTGTCATACCGGCAGTTACTCTAAATTCGGGTCAATGATACTGTATAGCGGGTGGTATCAAGTCCAAAATTAAGTAGGAGTAAGAATAAGGGTGAAAAATAGGCTTTAAATTCGGCTTTTAATTGGTTATCGAATTCGACATCTGAACCGATATCTAATTCAAAATCCAGAAGGGTTTGTAATATGATATTTAATACGAATTCGAACACAGAGTTAAACAAGGAGTATATCAGTAATAAAAGAAGCATATTGAATAGGTATTTAGATAGGTAATTAGGTAGTCAAGAAAAAAATAAAATATCAAAAACTACTTGCTGCAAAGACGTAGAAGATACAAGCGATTTTTTCGCCGTGAGTTCTGTGGTATTAATCTATTAATAAAGCCCGGTAACGATTTTTCCTTTCGGATACTCGACATAATATTCAAGATTGACGATAAATTTTTGTGATGAAGATATTGTTGGAAGCCAAGTATAACTTCCGATATCCTTATTTTCGCTATAACCCGACGGTTCAATTTTGGTTACTTTGACCTCAACATCTTTATTTTGTGATACTGGGATTTGCTCGATTAATTTAATTTTCACATCACGAGCATGATAGTTTTCAACGGTGGTCCGATATTGAAATTCTTTCTTTTCGCGTTTAGAGAATAAACCACTTGATGAGACAAATGTCTTTATTAATTCCCGTTTAATTTTTACTCGCTCATCGGTTCCAAAACTGATTTCAGTTGATTCCTGAGGCGCAATCGTCGCGATATGAGTGGCACCGGTAAATTCACCGCCAACATAAGTATTACCTTCACCGCGTAAAAATACAAAACCGGTAGAATTCTTAAGTTTACCTTTGAGATATGCAATTTCTTGGGCTTTTGGCAGAGTGTAATATTCAAACTCAGCAGGTATTGATGCTTGACAGAGCGGTACTTTTTTTGCCGGTTCACCGCTCTTTAATGAGATTCGACCAGGTATGACATATTGTAAAGAAATACCAGTCTCAATATGCGATACCTCATATTCAATCTTATTAACATATGCTTTTCCTTCCATTTGTATTCCTTCACGTGCCATTGATGGTGCCGCTTGGATTCTTTGGTATTCTTCAATTGAGACATACCAAGGGTAGATTTCCGGTGCGATACCAGCAAAGGTAGGCGCAGCCGTGGAAAGGATGACTTTTACTCTATCCCAATCTTCAGCGGTGCGCTGACTTAATTTAGAAAAATAACCAATCTCGACATTAGCTTGAGACGGGTCGGCACGAAGTTCATAATATGGTGTCCAACTTACTGCATAAGGAATAACATAACTGAGTTCAATCGGAAAAGTGCCAGGGCTATCGGTGATAGCTTCGACTAAGATATTCTTACGGTTTTCCATTACTGCCTGGATATCGGACAATTCTTTGCGGAGTGCAGTTAATATTTTATCATTATCGCTTTTCTTATTAGAGATATCAAGTTGACGCATCTTGACATTAGTTAATTCTTCTGCCATGAATGATAATGCCTGACGCCAGGCATCAGGTGCGGTTCGACCAATTTCCAGTTCTTTGCTTATTATTTCGGGTGAACCTAACTTTATTGAGTTCAAAAATGTTTCTTTTGCTTCTAAAACCTTTAGTTCGTTGTCATAAGAGCGCATTTTGTCTTCATAGTATTTGATGCTGTCTTTGAGTTCTTTCACTTTGCCCATCGGTTTATCCATATAACTACGCTCAATTTGAACTTCGCCAATTTTGATGCCTTGGGCTTTTATACGAACCGTATTATCATCAAACATACCCGAGAGGTCAGGAAATTTTAGTATTTCTGAGCTACTTAGAGTAACATCGGCTTTTCGAATCACGACCGCTCGGTCGGAATAAACAATCACCGAGTCAATTTTCGAGTTGATATTCACCCCGTTAGAAATCCCTACAATGAAACAGAAAAAACAAACACATGATGTAAAGTTAAATTTCTTGAAAAGATTTCTAACGGGGTTAATTGTTGCTGATAGTAATAGAAACATTTTTCCTCCTAAAAACGCGATTTTTTACCGATTATAATAATTATTTTCATTTCATTTATTTTGTACTAATGGTTGGATATAATACCAATGATACTGTTTGTAATAGGTTAATTTTGTTTGATTACCGGAAAAATAGGGAAAGATATTGTTAAGCTGCGCTTGTATACCGATACTAAAAAATCCGGAATTACGCGGATAAACATCATAATAATCACTCATAAGATTCTTTAGTCCAAATGCGATATAGGGTCGAAAATTCTTATACAGCCACGCAAATTCAAGTATCGTAGATATTTCAGTCTGGTTTCGTTCATAGGACCGCCAATACCAATCCCAATGCTCGTAATCGTAATTGATAAACCCAAAGTTAATTCCACCCGAGAAATTCGCTTTAGACAAAGTGTCAAGCGGACGAACTAAATGATAGAAACCCACTGAACCAGCATAAGATGAAAAATGTTCGTATCGTGATAAATTATTCGTATAGGAAAAATTCATCTCGAAAAATCCGTTACGGGTGATTTCTTCTGTCATCCCCAGCTTGGCAATTCCAAAATAATCACCTTGGTCAGTTATACCTTTTAGATAATTTGCTAATTGAAATTGGAGATATAAGGGCATTCGGAAAATATTTAAACCGAACGAGAGGTTATTACCACTATGCGGCGAATAATCATAGCGAGAATCATATTCATAAAAATAAGGGTTATAATAATAATTATACGGACTAACATCATAACTTAAATCGATGAACGGGCTCCAAAGAATTGGTTTATTTTGATTACCGTAGCTTACCGATATAAAAATAACACCTAAAATTATAATTGTTAATAATGTTAATAAACGGCAACTCATAATTTCCTCTCTTAGAGAAATTATAGATTATATTCTTGTCTCGTCAAGGTTTAATTATAGGTTATAGAGACTTCTTCGTCGGTCGGCAAAGATATCATTATAGCGGGTCACAAATTTATTTAAGGCTTTGTGCGCTTCGATATTAACGACCCTTACTACTTCTTCATCCGCGGTAGCCTTAGCTAAAATTTCTCCGACCGGGCTAATGATTTGACTGCGACCGAAAAACTTTATACACTTTTTACCACTTTTTTCAGCACCAGTACGGTTCGCCATCACAAAAAATACTCGATTTTCAATAGCACGCGCGACCGTGACACTTTCCGCAAATGGCAAAATAATATTAGCGGGATGACATATTATCTGTGCGCCAGACAATGCTAAGCTTCGAGCTGTTTCCGGGAATATCCAATCAAAACAGATAATCATCCCGATCTTAATACCGCCGCATTTATGAACCTTAAATTTAGTATTGCCTCGGTTAAAAATAAATTTCTCTTCCATAAAAAGATGGGCTTTGCGATATAGAAAAACTTTGCCGGTCGGTGAAACTAAAATTGCTGAATTGTAAACACGATTCTTATTACGCTCAGCTAGCCCAGCGACAATTGCAAAATTCTGCTTTTTCGCAATTGAAATCAGAGCCTGAGTCGTTACCCCCGATGGTATTGGCTCAGCCAACTTGAAAAGTTCTTTGCGAGACTTAAATAAATAACCGGTATTACACAGCTCGGGCAAGACAATCAAATCGGTAGAAATATTGCTTAAGGTCCGTGTAATCTTTTCCAGGTTTGCTGTTTTATCACCCAAAATCGGACTGAACTGAAAAAAACCTATTCTCATGTTTGCATACCTATTATCTCGGACGGTATTGCCGGAGCTCGTCGGGCGAATCCCTTTCCTAAGACTTCATAAACATCAGTGATAACGATAAATGCATTTTGGTCATATTCTTTTACGAATGAGACAAGTTCAAGAATCTGACGTTTCGAAAGTACGACAAAAAGGATATCCTTCTCTTTTTTGCTAAAACCACCGAACCCTCGTAAGTGTGTTACACCGCGTTCTAATTTTTCTAAGATTATTTCGCTGATTTGTTGTGATTTATCGGAAATAATAAATGCGGCACGGGTATAACTGGCACCTTCTAATATAATGTCAATTACTTTAGTCGATAAATACAATGTAAAATAACCATAAAGCGCAAGTTCGATATTTTTAAAGATAAATCCCGCTGCGGTAATAATCACGAAATCGATTGCAAAAATTACCGTACCGGTACTAAAATTAGAATAACGATTGACAATCTGCCCGACAATATCAGTTCCACCGGTCGAAGCCTGACCTCGGAAAATAATGCCTAAGCCAATCCCGAGCATTATCCCACCATACATCGCGGCAAGCATTTTATTGCTGGTTGCTTTGGGAAGATGTATGGCATAAGTGAAAAAGTCAATCAGCAATGATGAAATAATAACCGCAATGATTGACTTGATAATATAAGTCTTGCCAAGAACTTTTAACGCCCAGATAAATAGTGGTATGTTTAGAACAATCGTCAAAATTCCAATCGGAGTTAAAAATAGTCGGTTTAGTATCATCGAAATACCAGTTACTCCGCCAGGGACAATCTTCTGCGGGATTAGAAAAAGAACATACGATAAGGCAGTAACCAGCGAGCCAAAAATAATTAAAAGAAAGCTTATAATTTGTCGGCGAATGAGTTTTGAATTAGTCATCGATTTATGGTTAAATTATGTTCATAAATTTATTTTGATTTTATTACATATTTATAACCTGCTTTGAATGCTTTTAACGCTCTAATAATTTCTGGTTTTTTGAAATATCCCATGTGTCCAATCCGAACCATTTTACCTCGCATTTCCGCCTGACCATTGGCAAGTAACATATGATGGTGCGTTTTTACATATTCGACGATTTTTGTACCATCAATCCCTTTTGGCATCTTTATCACGGTTAATCCATTAGAAGGAGTTTTCGTAAAAAGTTCTAAACCCATATTGACAACTTCTTTCCTGACAAGTTGAGCAATCTTTTTGTGCTCTGCCCAAAAATTGGCAACACCCTTTTTGTTAATTGTCTTTAGAGCTTTGTTCAATCCAAAGAACAGCGAAATTGCCGGAGTCCAGGGTGTTTGTCCTTTATCCGTAAACTTTTCGTACAATTGCAGGTCAAAGTAATATCGAGGCGAACGACAATTTTTCATGATAGGAATAATCCGTTCGTTACAAGCAATGAAAGAAAGTCCGGGAGGTGTGAAAAGTGCTTTTTGTGATGCCCCGACCGCAATCGCGACATGCCAGTCATCCATCCGAAATTCATCTGCCGCTAATCCAGCGACACAGTCAACGATTAAATGACGATTCAAACGGTGACAGATATCGCCATAGGATTTTATGTCTAATACCGCACCCGTCGAAGTTTCGGTCAGCGTGGTAAAAACGTATTTTATCGAGTCGTCAGTTTTCAAACGGCGTTCTAATTCCTCTGGAGCAATCGTTTCGCCATATGGTGCGGTAAGGTTTCGGACATAAGCACCATAACGAAACAGGAGTTCTCGCCAGCGTTCACCGAATTTTCCACAAATTACAACCAGTGCTTTATCACCTCGCGAAACAAAATTACTAACCGCCGCTTCCATCGCACCGGTGCCGGATGCAGTGAGAATATAAATCTTACCGTCGGTGAGGAAGACCTTTTTAAGCTCTTTGACCGTATCATGAAATAAGAGGGAAAAACTTGCTTCTCGATGATAAACCAACGGACGACTATTTTCTTTTAGAATAAAATCGGGTACTTCGGTTGGTCCTGGTGTAAAAAGGATATATTTATGTTTTGCCATATTCTCCTGCACTTATTTCAGCTTCCCGACACTTTTGGATTTTCCGCGACCGTGCGCAGAGAATGTCGGGCGTAACCATTCCTTACTTTTTTTAAGGGCACAAAATTCACCGCACATTGTACAAGTACCGTCAGTTTTTAAAGGATTAGAATCTAAAATTGATTTTGCTCTTTTCGGGTCGATTGCTAACTCGACCATCTTTTGCCAATTTAGGTCGGCTCGGGCTTTAGACATTTTATCATCCCAAGCCCGTGCTCCTTTTTTACCTCGCGCAATATCGCCAGCATGAGCAGCAATACGTGATGCGATGACACCTTCTCGGACATCATCGGGAGTTGGTAGTCCTAAATGCTCAGAGGGCGTCACATAACAGAGAAAGTCAGTGCCATAATAACTCGCTAAAGCACCACCGATGGCAGATGTAATATGGTCGTAACCACAACCGATGTCGGTAACTAATGGTCCCAGGACATAAAATGGTGCTTCATTACAAATCTTCTTTTGCAGGCGAACATTGGCTTCGATTTGATTTATAGGGATATGACCAGGTCCTTCAACAATTACTTGAACACCTTGGTCACGCGCCCTTAAGACAAGTTCACCGAGCGTCATTAGCTCCAAAATTTGCGGTTCATCCGATGCGTCATAAAGCGAACCGGGTCTTAGACCATCACCCAAACTCAATGTCGCGTTATAATCTTGAGCGATTTTTAATAATTCATCATAATATTCATATAACGGGTTTTCCTTATTATTATAACGCATCCACTCAATCATCATTGAACCACCCCGACTGACCACTCCGGTAAGCCGTTTGACATTTTTAACACTTTGTATATTTTCTTTAGTTATACCGCAGTGCACCGTAATAAAATCAACGCCATCTGATAAATGTTTCTCAATCGCATGTAAGAAATCTTTGGGTTTTGACTCAACAAAACTCTTACCTATTTTACGGGCATAAAAACTTGCTTCATAAATTGGAACGGTGCCGACTGGAACCGGGGATGTATCGATAATTACTTTTCGAATTTCGGAAATATCACCACCGGTCGAAAGGTCCATAATCGTATCCGCGCCAGCTTCCACCGCGACTCTTAGCTTTTCTAATTCTAAAGCTAAATCGGCACGGTCGGGGGATGTTCCAATATTACAATTTACCTTTGTTGCGAGTTCCTTACCGATTGCGATTGGTTTTATTTTGACCGGTCTTTTGTTATTTAAAGGGATAACCACCGTACCTCGCTTAATTTGCTCGGTAAGATAAGAAACCGTTACGTTTTCTTGCTTAGCAATCGATTGTAAAAGTTTTTTATTGATCCGCATCATTTTATTTCTCTTTTATTTTCAAAAGAAATACAACATCTCAGTTTACCGCAGACTCCGGATATTTTTTCCGGTTCGACATAGATGCTTTGTTGTCGTGCCATTGTTAAAGTTACCGATTGCATAATTTTAAGAAAACTCGAGCAGCATAATTCACGACCACAAACTCCTAAGCCACCAATACTGCGTGCATAATCACGAATCCCGATTTGTTTTATTGCCACTCGGGTTTTTAGACTGTCGACCGCAGTTTCGTGTAAAAGAAGGTAATTGATTTTTCTTTCTGAGGTTAGATAACAATAAACTTTACTTTGGTTAAAATCCCAATCAATCAGTACGACTTTTGCGGGCAACTTGAACCTTTTTAATAATTGTTCGAAAAATTCTTTCGTTTCATAAGTTCTCTTACTATAGCTTTCTTTACGAATCAGATCCGATTCGTTCGCCCGCCGCATAATACGTGATTTCATCTCGGGTATCGATTGGGAAAGTTTTTGGATTTTTGTGATCTCTCCTAAGAGAATTTCTTTATTGACCTGAATTAATACCTGCTCGTTAAGATTAAAACCCAAGTTTTCTTCGAGTGGTTTAGTTATGATATACTCAACTCGAAACGGATTGATTTGAACATCGTATAATAATATTTCGTTCATGTTACATCAATCTTCGATATCCGATGTTTGATATTGGATATCCATCGTTGTTTTCATCTAACAACCCACCGCTTGTTGGAATGCCCGAATCCGTATCGCTGCTAATAAGAACATGATGCTTGTTTCTAACGGGATTCATCTCAAATCATCCAGTTCTAATGGGTCAACATATTTTTCCCAGCTAGAATTTTTAGGTTCGGCATCATTATTGGAGTAGATCAAGAGAAAGTTATTATTGCTATGAATATCGATAAAAATATATTGAAAACCTTTCGAATAATAATACCAGTGTTCGTGTGGTTTAGTGTGTTCGATCATTGTATGAATTACCACTTCATCCGGTTGACCATATTTAATGTAAATACGCCCCCGGTCAGTTTCACGCCCAGCTAAACGTCCTAAGCCGTATTTTTCATCCGCATATTTCACGCGACTAATAAAATCAGTAAGACTATATTTTTGCCAGAATTTACGTAAGAAAGCTTTTTTGCCAAGTTCGTTTAAACTATTATATTGACTTAATTCAGTGGGAGTAGCGAAAAATTGTATTTCCTTTGCATATGACGAGGTGTCAACTACCGTCTGATCATGGAGAGCGCCGGTTTGTTCGATAATTGGAGAGAGAACACTAAACGCTTTTATTTGTGTATCTTCGTTATTATTAGTTCGGTCTATTAACTTTATTTCGAGATAATAATTTCCTGGTTTTAATCCTTTTATACTTAAGGCAAATGTGTATGCAAAATCGGTGCCGATTTTCTGCTTCACTTCGGCGGGGAAAGATTTTATCACGGATTGATTTTCCGACAGTATCCGATAAGATAATTCGTATGGTAAAGTGTCTTTTTGTAAGTTGTACCCTTCAATATAAGCATAGAGAAGTTGATATGCTTGTCCATAATTAAGATCAGGATTGGGAATTATTCGCATGTTTCCTTTAATAAATTTACCACCGGATGAATCGGCTTTAACCGATGATGCTAATTCGATATTCGAAAGCGAAGGCGATTTCGTGAAAGGCGGCACTTCAACCGTATCATTAAATGATGCAATGGGTAATGATTCTAAAATAGTGAAATTAAAGTGATATCGACCCGCCCGCGCGAAGAACCCGAATCCATCAATTAATTTTAAATCACGATGCTCGGCATTTTCAAATGAAGAAATTATCGCTCGGTGATTTGAAAAATCAATAATCGAATCCGACCCCTCAAGACTTTTCAAACGAAACTTAATCTGATAGGGCGCTATAATTGTTTCATTACGGACCGTATATTGTAGGAGGTTATATGGACACGAGTAATACACTTCTACTAAAGCGAAGCTATTAGTATAATTAAAAGCTGCCCAATCAACCGAGATATTTAAAGGATTAGTAGTAACGACGGTCAATACTATGAAAAACATAGCAATGATGGTCACCCGCCCTTATTTTCAAGTTTGTGAAAATTAGAACTATTAGTTTTATTTCCAATATCGTTTGTGCCGTAAATAGGGGTTGGATTCATAATTTATTTTCCTCTAATAAGATAAATTGTCCAAATCCGTGCGAATCAATAAATACGTATTGTTTACCAATGCGATAGTAGTTCCAAATTTCATTGGCATAACTAAAACGTTCGAACGGCTGAGACTCAATGAAATCAGGTGGTCCATATTTCATATAAATTTTTGCTCGGTTTGATTTATAACCGTTATCACCTTTGGAAAAGTTTTTAATACAATAATGAATTCGTGAAAAATATTCATCTTCCGTTTCGTTAATTTGACTGGTAGGAGTCGGATCACGTCCTTTCCAAAAATCACTCCACAATGACTCCCGTTCTTTTATCGGGGCATTCCGAAGTTTTTTCATTTCTGATTCGGTTGCGATATAAAGAAGTCGATTTACCATTTCGAAATAATCAACATCTGAATATAAAAAAGAAGACTGAACCGTAAAGACATCTTCAGTCTCGTCGATTTTTTCACCAGTCTTATCGTACGCTAATGCGATTGCTTTATACTGCCCACTACTTGATAAATTACTTAAAGAATATGAGAAATGCAGCATTATTGGTAACCACGCAGTTGATTCCGCTAAATTTTCATTCTCAACCGGAAAAAATTCCCTTAAGATGATTGCTTTAGTTTTATTTGAACCTTTGCTACTGACGATATTGGTAAAATCCGATTCTTTTTTTATCAATAGGGAACAACTGCGAACCGATAACGAATTTATTTCAAAATTTAGGTTTAGTGTATCTGATTTATTTTGTTCGGATGTGTAGGTATGAGTTGGATTTAGAACGTCATTTTTATAAAATTGTATACTACCCAAAATCCCTGGTGGGTACAGCTTAGCTTGTGTCTCACCATAATTATCTGAGTTTAAATCATAAATATTAACCTTGGCAGTTATTTTTTGATTAGTCAGTTGCGAAGGGAAATCAACAAAAATACTATCTAAATAAGTTGTATTTAGAAGTCCCGTGTCCTCGTATTTATAACTGAATATTTCACGTTTTAATACTTTCCCAGCAATAAGTTCTTTACGATCTAAAATCTGCAAGTTAACTTGGTACTGTCCATAAAAACCACTATCGCTTTTCACAAAAAACAATTTCAGTTGAGGTATTTCATAATAATATTGTAGTATATACACAACATCGGTTTTTTTAATAATATGAAAGTCAGAAGAAAAATTAATGTCACCAGTTGCTAAATTAGATAAAGAAAATATGACGAAAACCAAATTTAATATCATTTTATATAAGTTTAACTTAAGATGTATTGGAAGTCAATAAATTAAATAATAGCTAGGGATGAAGCTATTTTACTTTTACAATTTTGCCAACTCTGATAAAGTTCTTGCCCGTAAGCATTATTAAGTAAAGTCCGTCCCCGACGTCTTGGTTATGAACATTTTTACCATTCCAATATAATGTATCATTCACAAAGTCATTATTATCAAATTGTTTAACTAATTCACCAGAAATAGTATAAATATATGCGACGGGTTTCATCGATTGAGGGAAATCACAATATATCTTACAATCAGTAGAAAATGGCGAAGGTAATGAGAATGGCTGACAATAATCCTCGACTAATACCACTTGGGGATGGCTGACAAAACCGACATTGCCAAAAGAATCAACGGGTGTTACTAAATAATAGTATTTTCCCAGAGGCATGACGAAAAAATTAAAAGAAGTTTCGGTTAAACCTGATTTAATTAATCTCGTAGCAGAAAAAACAGAAATAGTGATATCATCGATATAAATACCCAGTTCAGCAACAGAGGCGTCAGTTGTATATCGAAAACGAACCCAGAGTGAATCGCTTTGCGCCAAAATATAGCGATGTTCTGACCATGATTTCTTTTTACCATAAATGGAATCTAATATTCGATAAAAGTTTCCATCACTGGAAATTTCGATGTAGAATACATCACGCTTAATGGTTCCAGATAGTAAATAGCTTTCTTCAGTTGCATAATAAGACCAAAAAGAGAGTAAACCACCTGAAGGTAAAAATATTGGTTCATTTATAGTTAATTTATTGTTTAAATTATTTCCACTGCCCGAGAAAAAAGAAGACGGTGACGAATAAAACTGTTGAGAAGATAAGCTAAATCCATTTGTTGACCAATTCAATAACGAATCACCGTCGTCCGTTAATATAGTTTGAATGTTTTTTGTTTCAATCAGATTATAACGCAGTGGCGCTAAGTCAATACTCTTTTCCCAGTTTAACTGAAAATTATTGTTCGATACATTAGAGTTGGATATTTCGATCGTAGTCGGTTTCATATCATCCAAACCATAATAGTTGTTAAGAAAAGAAAGCCAAGAGGTCTTTTTTTGCCAATTTAGGCTTTGATAATCTAATACCTGTTTTTTAAAAGCGATAAAATTATCCGGAAACCACACCGCGATTCCTTGTGCATTATTTAAATGTGAACCAACATGATATTTTGCAATGACGGAATTTTGGAATGCATTTATTGATTTTTCTATTTTGTCTTTATCATCAGGAACCGTTACAAAGTTTTTGATATTTTTAAGAAGGTCAATAAAATCGATGTAATCATCACTAGGTCGGGGCGGGTTATTTTCAATTGAGAAAGTTTGAACCGAATTCCGAGCCTGTTGTATTAGTAGCGTATTTGTATACTTAGAGAGGATATTACAGGTTTTTAAAAAATTTTCTTGGGATTGGGAGTATCTTTTTAAATCTATCGATGAATAGGTACATGAATAATTTCCTTGTGAACCATTATTATAAGAATTCGCGCAGAGTTGTGCCATTACCATTGAATAGTCTCTTGCTGATATTCGCGGGTTGCTTTGCAGTGCTTGTAGTAAATCATCATAAGGAAATCCATTCCAAGGCGTGACCTCTTCGGATGCAAACATTATTTCTGAAGCATCAGAAACTTCACTTGCTACTTCTGCCATTCCCATTAGACATGCATCAAATCCTAAAATTGATATTTTTTTACCTAAGATTTTCTTAATTTCCGTAACGGCATATCGCAATTCGCCATCAGCGATGCCGATCCAATTATTACTCGATTGGTCATAAATAATTGCCTTATCTTTATTTACATTGTAATAACCGATGGGCCAACCATTACCATGATCCCAAAGTATTAAAAGATATTTACTAGCACTAAATTGACTACAGCTTAAACGAACAAAATCAATTAAGGTTTGGGGGTCTGCCATATCGACATCGCCGAGATCAGAAAGTTGTGTCTTGCCCCCGTTTTCAATCAGATATCGTCGAGCGCCTGGTTCATTACTAGACAAAAGATGGTCGACTTGAACAATTACTTTTACTTGTGCAGAAGAACCGACTTGCATCATTTCCTCAATATCGACATATGTTTGGTCATTCATTGAATTATCGCCACACATATAAACCATCACGGTCCATTCCGATGCAAAGCCCAAAGTAAATAATAAAAGGCAAATTGATACTACGATAACATTAAAATTATGCTTTATTGTATTTGTATAATTTAGCAAGTTTAGGTGTTTGTAATAAAAATGGGGCATCCGAATCGGATGCCCCGATTAATTATAATAATTTGATTAGAATCCGACTATTAGACCCAAGCGATGAGATGATTTCAGCCATCCCATATTACGATAGCAATAGTCAAGACGTAGATTGACTCCGGGTGTTAAGTCAGTCATGAAGCCGGCACCAGCAGAGAGCCCGGTACTATATTGTATTTCTTTCGCATATTTGAAATCAGAGTTCAAAGTATATCCGGTGCGAAGGAAGAACATTTTCTGAAAAGCATATTCAATACCGAGATTAACAGTTTCGTTTATATCATTAGGGTGAATTACGTCGCAAGCAAATGTCAGGACATTACCCGGTATATCAATTAGATTATAAGCAATGCCGAATCGGAATGTAGTCGGTAATGGTGTGGAAGTTGTATTGTAAGTTGCACGTGGTTTTGTTTGAAAGGTCGTATCTTGATATTCCAGTCCCAATCCAGAAAATGCTAGTGAGGTTCCGAAATTAGTAAGGCAGGCAGCAAGTCGCAGGCTCTTAAAACCGGTGTGATAGAGTAAACCCAAATCAAGCCCAAGTCCAGTTGCGCTCATATTCCATATTGACTGGGAAATTCCTTTAACTGTTGCCCCAAATGAAAGTTTATCAGTAATATGTCGAGCATAGGAAACCGCTATGGCAACATCCATTGCGCCAAAAGATGTCCCGGTCGAATCGTCTTCACGAATTATGGTACTGGGGTCATCAATTGTTAACCGCTGCATATCACTCATTGTTAATGCAGTTACTGAAAATGCCAAATTACCATACTTAGTAGGTAGTGATATCGAAACGTAATCGTGATTGACATCAGCAATCCAGTTAATATGATGAACAAATAGTTCTCGTTTGCTTAGCTGAGCAAGACCAGCGGGATTGAAATATGATGCCGATGCATCATCCGCGACTGCGGAAAAAGCATCACCCATACCAGTTGCACGACCAACACCAATTTTTAAGAATTGAGCAGAAGTGGTACCCACTTTAGAGAATTTTACATCAACCGCATATGACAGTGAGCAGAGAGAAGTGAGCAGTAAGAAGCAAGAGGTAAGAAGGATAGAAACTTTACTTGATACTTGATACTTGATAATTGATAATTTTTTCATTGTTTCCTCCTTAATTAATAACAGCAAACTTGCCAATCTGTTCACCAACCGGTGATTCGATGTGGAAGATATAGACACCAGACGAAATTAATTGGTTATGTTCATTCAGTAGGTTCCAAAATTCAGTGCCACCTAATTCCAGTGGTCGGGCATTAGGATGAGTTCTTTGGTCTCGCATATCCTTATGTTCGATGACTTTTACTAGATTACCTGCCATTGTGAAAATTCGGATGTTACATTCAGCGGGTAATCGAGTAAATGCAATTTTACGTTCAAGTTTATCAGTTTCCCATCGATTTTTTATTATGTATGGATTAGGGACTACCTTAACATGAAGTGCATATGTTGTGTCGGTTCTTATTGCTTGCGGGTCACCGTAAAGATATAAGACATTATAATATGGAGCAGTACCATTTCCGGTAAACCCTTTTATAAACCATTCGTCTCCTTCCGCAATTGAATCAATCAAATTACCGAGAGTTAGATTGGAACTTCCGACTCGATTTAGGGCAATATAACCGCAGTTAAGATACATTAAAGCTTTCGTCGAAGTTAGAGTATCGGAAGGAGTTGAGAAGGCGGCGGTTGTAAAACAGTAACCGTTTGCCATTGAATCATAACCAGCAAGTGGGCGGAATCGTGTTGACGGAACTAACACATTGCCATTAGTTATATCATAGACCTCGCACGTTCGATTACTCCCAAGTACGTGCCATTTGATTTTATAATCAGAGCCGCGAAACGCCCATACCGCTTGACTAACAAACACACTGAGTAGTGAAAGTCGATCACGCGAATAATTCCCGATTAGAGGATAGATTGAATCAAAGGTTTTAGATGGCGTGGCGAGTGAGCAAATTGCCACAATCTCGGTACCGCCAAATGGTGGTAATTTCTGTAAAGTTTTTCGTCCAATGACATAAAAGAATCGAGCAGTATCAATCACAATACTATCACTCATAGTTTTCACTGTGTATCGATAGAGTGCTTTGCTAGCAGTACCACTGTATTTTGGTTCAGCAAATTGTAATTTTAAAGTTTCGTGGGTAACTTCATACGGAACTACAATATTCGTACTACAACGCACTGCCGGATTTATATTTCCACCGACAACTCGTGTTACATTTACCGAAGGTGTATTATAGTTAGGTGCTTCCCATCTTGGTTGCATGATGACCGGAGTTGGGTTTGATTCCAAACTTATCGTGTCAATACGCCAGGGAGTTGTTGATTTGTTAGTAACAAAATTAAAATTATAACCAGCAATACGATAATAATAAATTAATCCATTAGTAACTGCGTTATCGACTAAACTATAATATACCCCATTATCAATAGCTCTGGTAACGATACCTTGTCCCGAGGTTGTATCATTATATAACAATCTTGTATTTATTTGTTTTAAAGAACCATTGATAACAGTTTCAACAACAACTTTGAACATAATACCATTAACTAAATCGCACTGAGCCATCAGACTGTAATTAGCGCCATCGGTGGATTTATAGATTTTATAACCTTCAAATGAATATTTTCGATAAACTGGATCATAGTTTGCTGTATCGGTCGGATTAGAAACGATTTCATAATATGGGTCAGCTGTTCGTTCGGGCAGATTATTCCATACTAGTCTTATACGATTGTCCATCGGAATTAAAACAGCGTTAGATGCTATTGGTGGACCAGGTAATAACCATCCTTTATCATAAATATACTGTGCGGTCGCCGCTAATCTGGCTAATGGTTTTAAGTCGTTTATATCACGGGATGTCCAAGGTTCTCCGGCATCGCCGTAAGGTGCAGCCATTACCGCAACAATAATTGTTGCGACTGAGTCAGGTGCAAGATTAAAAGGACCAGTACATTCAATGAATCTTTTATCCGCCGCGGTTATATCAATCGAGTCATATGGTGAACGAATACCCGTCCGATAATCATAACCTGCCATAGTTTTATATTGGTCGCCATCAAGCATCGGGTCAATATCAATCGTGAATTTCTTAAATGAAGTCATACCTAACAGCGTACCATCAGGTCGACGTGGTCCTTCAAGAAATTTCATCGCGACAACACCGGGTGTACCGGTTTGCCAGTTACTCGATTCGGTATTATCATAACTACCGGCAAAACCAACATTACGGACCGTATCACCATCAATAACTGCTTCTTTTATCATTCCAACCATATCATTAGCAGCATTGCCAATATCAGCGTCCATACAAGCGCCGAGATACATTTGTTTTATCGAATCAATGGTATTGACATTTTTTATTTTATAGATGATGAAGAAGATATCCTGATTAGTAGCATAATTCCAGCCATAGATTGTCTGATAAACCTCAATACCCAGTGGCCGTCCGGGTGCCGTATGATAATCTTGAGACAGGTCACAATAGACACACCACATATCCTGCAATGAGAAGGTCTTTTGTGGAACTAAAGTTGAATCGGTACCGAAACGTGATTGGGGAGGGGGCCAGTCGGATGGGAATTTATAGATCCGGTCCATGCCATTACCGGTTCCTTCCTCCCAATGTGCGGCAGCGGTTGGGAAAAACTCACCCTGACCTGTATTTGGGTTGTAGCCGACCGTTACTAATGTATCACCGCCCTTTATTGCTCCAACCCAGGGCCCAGCACCAAAGATGTAGTAGTTTCGATAAGGATAAGGCCAATAACCACCCGAAATATCTCCGCCCGCTGATGTTTGAATTCCATAGCGACCTTCATTATAGAAAGGACAACGCCAACGGTTAATCTCCAACCATTTAACGTCTCTTATCCGGTGACCAGCAGCAGGTGGAATCAATGAACGAGCAAATGCAACCGAACTGAAAATTAGAAGATTACAGATCAGTAGATTCAAAAGTAATCTTTCAATCTTTAAATATTTTAATCTTGAAATTGTCATGGTTTCCTCCTAAATTCCTAAGCTTATACCAAAACGAATCTTGCGTGAAGCACCGTAATAAGTCGGTATAGTATAGCGGTCATTGTAAGCATCAAGATAGGATTGATACATTTCATATTGAGTTATATAACCGTCGTGGTTAAAATCACGGGCTGGATGATAAGCAGGGTCACCAACACGATACCCTTGAGAAAATTCGCCAAGCGAGAAGATACGACCACGGTCAGATGCACTGCCGGTCATAGCAAAGACTGCTGCAACAACTTCAGTATTCAACAGATTATAGATATCACAGAAAATATTAATATGGAAATTACCAAGATGAACTATTTTATTGAGTCGCGAGTCAATCGTAAAGCTAGCGGGCATACGGGCGGAATTATTCTCGGCAATCGCGGTACCACGAATGTCAGTCGGAGTATATGGTGATCCTGAACTGAAGCGACTTAGTAGTGAAGCCTCAAACTCACGCATCGGCATAAAACGAAAATCGGTCGGAAACGATAAAGATAAATCCGCACTGGCTTGATGACGGACATCCTGGTCTAATGGATAGTCTACTTGGGTAGGATTGTTATTATATTGTGAAGTTGAGGTCGAAGCGGTTCCTTTGGCAATCTGATAGGTGTAAGATGCGGAGGCTCGCCAATAATCGCTCAATTGTTTCGAAAAAGTTGCTTCGGCACCCATTATGCGTGCATACTCAACATTATAATACATATTATATGAAGGAATAGCTTGAACAATCCGTGTACCGGATAAATCATAGACATCTTTATAATAGGTTGTTAAGTCGAATGCAAAGACATCACTAAGCTGAGCATCGAATCCCATTTCATAAGCAATTGTCTTTTCAGCTGCTAAATCAGGATTGCCGACAATTGTATTTGGTCGCCGTGAAATATCTAAAGCACTAAATTGACTTGAGCTAAATAAATCGCCAAAAGTTGGATTCTTAAAGAAATGTCCATACGAAAAACGGAATTTAATTCGCTCTGACAATGGGAATGAGATTCCTAATCGCGGTGAAATACGATATTTCTTATCAACTGGGACCATCGAATCGCGAATTATAACCGTTCCACCAATACTCTCCGGGAAAAGACGGCGTGTTGTTTTGGCATCTAAGTAATCAAAGCGAATACCCCCACGGACGACTAAGTCTTCGAAGTCGGCACGGTCTTGAAGGAACGTAGCAAAAGTCAGAGGCTTTGCTTGATAATACTCCCAAAACGGGTTAGGGTCATACGGTGATTGGTTGGTATATTCAGCCATTAGATATTGAGTAAGGTCAAAGCCGACTTTTAATTCGTGGATTTTATTTGGCGTCCAGGTAAGGTCACCCTTTATGTATTTTGTTTGAGTCGTACGATAATGAAAATATTGGTTACCATCACCGTAAAATAACCCGGGGACACCATATGGGTTATTCATTGTTAAATCTTCGGCACGATAACCAAGTCCTTTCATTCCTCCGATGTAGACGGTTGTATCATGACCATTAACTCGGTAACGATATATTATGGTATCAGCTGAATTACCAGATGGCTGATATCCTTGATACATATTAAGCAAAGCACCTCTGATTGAATCTCCACGCGGATTGTTAAAGACCCAGTCCTCGCCCATAAACTTATATCTAGTCCATAATCCGGATTTATGCCAAAAACCTGCCATTCCTGCAGTATCATTTGCTTCAAGTTCGAAATCTCTTGGCGCTCGTAAAAGCTCGGTATTAAAAATACCGGTTTTAAAAGTCCAGACGAGTTTTGATGTAATCATATTATTTAGATGTAAGTTAGCTTTATTAGAACGAACACGGTTGGCAAATACACCTTTTAGCCAATAACGATAAGAATGACTATATCCTTGCCATTGATATTCAGAATGGTGACCATCAATTGTCACTTTAAATCCTTCACGCGTTAATGGAAAATTCTTTGGTAAATTATAGGTTAATTTACCTTCCGCAGCGATTTCCGCTCTTGGTGAGGGGACTTTATAAAGACATTCCCGGTCGGCATCGGTTTTAAGAAACTGGGTGGAAAGGAAATAACGCATCCGGTCATATGATGGAATCGGACCACCAAGTGTCCAAGTAACCTGATTATAACCAAAGTTTAAGTCTGGGTTAGGAAACATCTTATCAGTTGTGTATTTTACTCGGGAACTTGTTTGCAACCCGCCTTCTTTAGTAATGGCTTGAACAATACCTGACATCGCTTCGCCATATTCCGGGTCAAAACTGCCCGTGATAACGATGATTTCTGAAATTGCTTCGGTGGTTGGTTTGGGACTAGACCAAAGGACACCATATACCGCATCACGTGCGGCAACACCATCAATCAGATACGAGACATCATCGTAACGACCACCACGAATATGAGTCCAACCACGGGTATCATCTTGTCTCACTCCCGCTTGAAGTCCGACCAGTTGAGTCAATTGGTTAACCGGCAACCGAGTAAATTCCTCGGAAGATATGGTTCGGGTGGTGGCGACCGCGGTTCGGATTACCATTTCACGTTCTGCCTGTACGACGATCGGTTTTTCAATCGGGATAACAGTTGAATTTAATTGAAAATCAACTGTAATGGTTTGGTCCAGTATTACCAAAACATCTTTCTTCGTTATCGACTCATAGCCCATATAAGAGGCAGTAACGTTGACACGTCTTGATGCTACATTAGTAATTAAAAATTTACCTTGCATATCGGTAGCAGCACCTGATTCGGTTCCTTCAATAACGACATTAACACCTACCAATGGTTCTCGGGTTTGAGCATCGATAACTTGTCCAACGATTCGACCAGTTTCACCAGCATATATACCGCTAACCGCTAACAGCAAACCGCATACTGCCAAAAAGCAGATAGCGGAAAGCGAAAAGTATTTGATGTTTAATTTTTGATATTTAATATTCATTTTATCCTCCTGCCAATTACGGCACAATTCTCACTGGTAATGACCAGAATATTGCATTGTAATTCCCTCGTTCAGTAAGACCTTGCCAGGGTGCGAGTTCAACCATAATATTATTCCATCTGCTACTTAATGTAATGGGAAACGTTCCCAAAAAAGCGGTCGGTATTGAAGATAAATCATAACGTTGCCCCTTGTAATGTAAAAAGCTAAAATCAATAATCGGGTCATAGTTCATCACTCGCATCGTAAACGTATCGGTGGGTGGGAAACTCATAATTGAATCCATATTATACATTCTTTGTATGCCATAACGTATTGTATCCGGTCGCAACTGGATACCGACTGATTTTACTCTGGTTCGTAAGGAACAAAGACTGAGATAAGGAGCATCATTTTCGTTAGGCACAAAAATTCTTAATCCACCGGAAATTTTCTTTAATTTCCACGAACCATCTTTTTTATCAAAGTGTAAAGATCGTGACCCATATCCATCAAAGCTATTTTCAACAACCGTATCGGGCTGATAATAGAAGAACCGTGAATATAATGGTAATGTATCAGTACCAATTACCGTGTCAAGTCGGAGTGTGTCTCGCATCGTACATGAATCGGCTTTGATTACAACCATTCCGTGGAAGTTTTCGTTCAGCGTGACGGTTACCGTTGTGTCCTTTACCGAAATAAAACTATCAACCATTGTGTAATCAGTTACTTGTCTTTTGAATGCTCTTGGCCAATAATGTGGTCGCATCCAAATGCTACGCATATCCGCAAGTAAGAATTTCTTCAGTGTATCCGCATTTGAGTGACCGGCAACATTGCAGAAATCGTCTTCGAATTTAGTTGTAAAAGTATCGCGCCAGACATTGACAATTCCTTGAATCGTAGTCGAATCTTCGGCTGACATAGTCCAGTATGGTTCTGGGGGCATTCGTCCGCACCCGATAACAAGTGCTCCGACGATGATTGCTAATAGCAATAAGCTATTAGTCAAGGCTTTTTTGTTATATTGTATCATTTAGCCTCCTTAATATATATTTTATATAAATAAAATGACTGGATGAGAGTTAGTTCGCAAAAAAAATAAAACATACAGCGTTTATAATTTTACGCATTTTTATATATTTGTCAAGGATTTTTTTAAGACAAAAGAAATCACCCCGTTAGATATGTTAATAAATTCATTAATCATAAATTTTTATGTAAGTTGGATTATCTAACGGGGTTACACTAAGTTTTTATTTGCTCAAAATGCACGACAACAACCTCTTTGACTTTTTCTAATATCTCTTGTTTTAGCCCGCTTCTGAGCCAGGCGCGACTGATTTCTGTTAAGTGTTGTTTTAAGAGTGATGGGTCTTTGATATGATATTTTCTTATTTTGCCATAACATTCGCGAGCAAAATTCATATATGAGTTATACAAAACATTATCCTTAAGATTATGTTCGGCAAGGAATTTTGAAACTTCCGCTTCGATTGGTTCGAGTTTTATCCGGCTTTCTACATATTTTACTGCCATCGCTTTTGCTTTTTTCAGTCTTAACGGCTTTTGCTTTTGGACTTTCTTTTCTTCGGTATGATGGATCTTGATAGCAATATTCATTATCTTAATCAAATATGGTTTGGAAATACCTGGAGTACTATATTTATCAATAATTGATTTGTAATTGGGAGTTGCTGAATTCGGAGACCCTGAACTTGATTCAGGGCAGGGTTCAGCACAAGTCTCGTTAGCAAAATTTAAATAGTGCGAGATTAATTCATCTTTTATTCGTAAGTTTTGACAAAAAGTTCTGACTTTGTTCTCTACCTTTTGTTTTACTAATTCTAAATCAACTTTGGTATAAAAATTCTGCGGTGGTTTGATTTTAGTTTCATATAAAAGTGTATCACGGTCAAGTTTTTTCTGTAATCTGTAACCTACAGGCAATTTCACTTGTGACATTATTTCAGCATGGTTTTGTTTAGACCTAAGTATCGACAACTCTTTAAAAAAAGTTACCCAGCTAACACCAATCGCATCGAGATAGTTTAGGATTGTTTCCAACGCAGGATGTTTTATCTTTCCCTTTTCCAATCGCACAATAAAACTATGTCCGAATTTACCTTTTACTCCCATTCTTAACGCTACTTCGGTTTGTGTTAATTGGGCAGTTTCTCTTAATTGGCGTAATTGATGAGCAATATCTTTACTAAAACGGAACATGGGAAATGTTACTGATTAGTCACATGCTTGTCAAGCAATTTTTTGTCTTAACCCTCTTGCTTCCAGAATCTTGATTCAATATTCTAATGAACAAGGGAAGGTATCCCCCCCATATAGGACTGTGTATAGGACTAAGGGGAAAGGGACTTTGAATTGGTGATTGAATTGAGATTTAAGCTGAATTTTAAATTCGGTTTCTAATAGTATATCTACACGATTATCTAATCGATTATCTATTTGAAAATATAATAGGAATTATATCAGGGATTATATCACAGGATATATCAGAGGATATATTAGGTTATTGAGTTGGATATTGAGCGGGGATTATAGTAATCGCGAGGAAAATTCAAATATCAAGAATCAAAAGTCAGAAATATCAGTCTAAAACAAGTGGAAAAATTGATGGTAAACTTTACATTTTGAATGATGGCATTTATAAAGTCTATTCATCTTGACTTAAATATCGAGGTACTGTATAATTTAGGTTACAATGAAATTTTTACTTTTAGGAGGAAGTTCTATGAAAAAACTTCTATTATTATTCGGTTTTATTATACCGTTTGCTTTTATTTTAGCAAATAACGGTGTCGTCGTTACACAATCAAATCCGCTTAAGATAATTTTATCCGTATCTTTACCACAAATCGAAATGAAACCAGAAGCGACCGAATCGGGCACTTTTTCGGTTATCGGCTTTGCTGGTGCTGACCGCTCAGCGGAAGTCGGTTCACCTCAATTACCGGTTATCCGTGAATTGGTCGAAATTCCCTATGATGCAAGTGTTAATATTGAAGTGAATGTCTTGAAATCGGAAAAGGTTTATCCGAAATATCCGATTTTACCGTTACAGCCACCAATTCCAAAATCTGGTCCGGCACCGGTTTGGACAATCAATCAAGATATTTATAACCAAGACAGTTATTTACAGAACATTCGTGCCCAGGTTGAAATGATTGGTGAAATTCGCGGTCATCGGGTCGCTTTAATAGAAATCTATCCGGTCTGGTATAACCCGAAACAGAATCTGGTTGAATACGTTTCGGAAATGACGATCAATATGAATTTAATAGGTTCGAATATGGCAAGAACCGAACAGATGCATCGGGATTTTTATTCGCTACCGTATGAGATGATGCTTTCCGGTCTTGTAAAAAATTATGATGAATTTACTTTATCTCCACCACCCGATTTACCGGTTGGATATTTGATTATCGTACCGGATGAATGGTCAAGTAATGTAACACCGTTAGCTGAGTGGCGAACGCGCAAGGGTTATAAGGTTTTTGTCCGAACCGTTTCACAAGCCGGTGGCAGTGGCAGTACCGCGATTAGAAATTATATTTTACAAGCATACAATACTTGGACAATCCGACCGACTTTTGTGTTGTTAGTTGGTGATGTTGATAAGATTGGGTATTTTGTTGGAACTGGCACCGGTACTCCGAATACAGATTTGAATTATTCGATGATGACAACTCCGGATTATTTCCCGGACATTGATGTTTCTCGTGCATCAGTTGCTAATTCAGCACAACTCGATAGTTTAATACAAAAAACAATTAAATACGAACAAAATCAATGGATTAATGGGACCGACTGGGCAAAGAAGGGATTATTCATCGCTTCGGCGGATGGTAGTTATCACGGTGTTGCGGAAGGGACTCATCGTTATTGTCAGGCAAAAGTAAGAAGTTATGGCATGATTGCCGATTCTATTTATCTCTACTATACTTCAGGTGCGCCGGCAATTATAACAACAAAAATAAATGAAGGTCGTGCTTGGGTAACTTACTCTGGACATGGTAGCGAAACAAGCTGGTCTGAACCACCTTATTCAACAACAAATGTCCATCAATTAGCTAATATTGATAAGGTGCCATTAGTTGGTTCTTTTTGTTGTCTCTCGGGAAATTTTGCTTATTCATCCGAATGTTTTTCCGAATCGTGGATTCGAAGCGGTTATCGCGGTGCAATTGCTAACTACGCATCGTCGGTTAACTCTTACTGGACCGAAGATGATACTTTACAACGACGTGTTTTTGATTATTCTTTCGATTCGAGTTATTACTGGGCAATGGGAATGTTAAATAAAGCGAAGATTCGATATTATACGCAGATGGGTAATACTGGTATGACCCGTCGCTATTTTGAAATGTATAATATGATGGGTGATGGTGCGATTGATGTTTATTCCGACATTCCTGCGACATTAACAGTAAATTATCCGAGCGTAATACCACTTGGTACTTATACGATTCCAGTTTCGGTTACCAAAGGTGGCAACCCGGTTCAAAATGCCTTAGTCTGTGCTAAAATAAAAAATGACACTACTTTCACCGCCGCTTATACTAATATTTTAGGGCAAGCTTCTTTACAAATCACGACTAATAGTCCGGATAGTGTTTACATTACGGTGACTGGACATAATTTAGCACCACATCTTGGTAGCGTTATGGCATTATCTTCGGGCGGACCTTACATGATGTATCTTCGTCATATGATTTTAGACCCTTTACCCGGTGGTAATAATGATGGACTTATTAATCCCGGTGAAGCGGTCGAAATGCGAATTTGGTTTAAGAATTTTGGTTCGGGTATCGCGAATAATGTTCGAGCCTGGCTCAGAACAACTGACCTCTGTATTACGATTACCGATTCTTTCAAAAATCTTGGTAATGTTAATCCCAATGATTCAGCCTATACTCCAGACGGATTTAATTTCTCAATTGCGACAAGTTGCACAAATAATTATAACCTGCAATTAACACTAACAATTAAAGATGCTTCGGATTCAACCTGGCAATCAAATATCGCATTAACCGTGGCACAATGTATCTTACAACATGTCAGCACTCAAGTTAATGACCCGGCGCCGGGTGGTAATAATAATGGAATCATCAATCGCGGTGAAACGGTTAATTTAATCGCAACGATTAGAAATATTGGTGGAGCGACTGCGAATAATGTTGCGTCAGTTTTATCAACAACCGCTTCTGGTATAACCATACTTGATGCTAATGGAAATTTTGATTCGATTCCCAAGAATAGTACCGCGAATAATTCCGCCGACCCATATACAATTAGTGCGGACAGCACAGTTGTATCAGGGACAATAGCACAATTCCGGATAATTGCATCATCCGGTTTTTATACCGATACATTCTATTTCAGTTTACCGATTGAGATTTATATCGCAGACTTTGAAAATAATAATGGTAGTTATGTGCCGAACCCGTTAACCGGTGCTTGGGAATGGGGCGTGCCGACATCTGGACCTAATGGTGCGCATTCCGGGACAAAACTTTGGGCAACTGTGCTCGGCGGTAATTATGCAAACAGTGCTAACTGGACATTAACAACACCAGTATTTACAGCAACCAGTGATAATCCGCAATTGAAATTCTGGCATTGGTATTATTTTGAAGGTGCCTCGACACTCTATGATGGCGGTAATGTTAAAATCTCTACTAACAATGGTCAAAACTGGACCGTGGTGACGCCGGTTGATGGATATACTGGCACTGCTTATGCAAGTACTCCGGGAGTTGGCGGACAACCGATATTTTCCGGATCTCATCAGACTTGGACTGAGGTAACGTTTAATCTACCGGTTACGAACAGTCAGCAGTTCTTATTACGGTGGCATTTTGGAAGTGATGGTTCAATTAATTATCCAGGCTGGTATATTGATGATGTCACTGGTATTGGCTTCACGAATATACTATCTGGTATAAGTGAAGGTTCTCAGTCGATTAACTACCTGACGACTATGCTTTATGCACCAAAACCGAATCCGGTGGTAAATGGTATCGCTCATATTTCATATAGTATTGCTGAACCTTCTAAGATGACGCTTAAAATCTATGATGCGTCGGGAAGAGTGATTAAGATATTAGTCAACGGGCAAGTTGAGCGCGGAATCTACAATTTAATCTGGGATGGTCGAGATGATAATCATCGGTCGGTTGCGGAAGGAATCTATTTCTACACTCTCGAAACACCAAAGCAGAACTTCACCAAGAAGTTGATTTTCACTCGATAACTAAATAATTCACCCCGTTAGATATGTTAATAAATTCATTAATCATAAATTTTTATGTAAGTTGGATTATCTAACGGGGTTGAATGAATAGGGAAGGAGTGAAGAGAGCGGGAATTGTTTTATTTCACCCTTACCATTTATTAAAATTACATATAATTTAGGATTTAATTCAACCATCACCTGTAAGCAAGCGCCACAAGGAAATGTAAAACTTTTTGTATTCGTGTATATCGCAATCGTCGTGAAGTTTTTTTCTCCTTCGGATACTGCTTTTACTAAAGCAACTCGTTCCGCACAGACAGTTAATCCGTAAGAAGCATTCTCAACATTAACACCGCTGAAAATCTTTCCTTGCTTGGTTAGAACCGCCGCACCAACCTTAAATTTTGAATAAGGCGCGTAAGCAAATTTTACAGCTTGTTTTGCCGCCTTGATTAATCTTTCTATTTCTTTCATTTTTTTATCTCCTTATAAAAGCTTGTTCCATTCTTGAGCTCAGGTAAACTAAAATACTCGGCGATGGTCTGACCTAAATCCGCAAAACTTTCTCTAACTCCTAAATTAACTCCCTGCCGAATATTTTTCCCATAAGCTAATACTGGTACATATTCTCTTGAATGGTCAGTTGACGGTGTGGTCGGGTCATTACCATGGTCAGCGGTTATAAATAAAATGTCATTAACAACGAGCTTATTCAGAATTTCAGGAAGCCGGACATCAAAATCTTTTAGTCCATTATAGAAACTTTTACAATCATTACGATGTCCCCAGTCCATATCGAACTGAATGAAATTAGTGAAGATTATGCCGTTATTATACTTTTCCAAAGCCTGTAATGTATAATCAAAACATTCCTGATTATTGACCGAGTGAAACGAACGGGTATATCCCCGCAAAGCGAAAAGCTCGTCAACTTTACCGACGGCAACGACTTCGTATTGATGTTCTTTAGCAATATCTAAGAGCGTTGGTGTCGGTGGTTCTAAGGCAAAATCTTTTCGTCCTTTGGTGCGGGAATAACATCCGTTTTTTCCAATGAATGGTCGGGCAATAACTCTTGAGACCGCGTGTTTACCGACAAGCATTTTTCGGGCGAGCTCACACATGCGATATAATTCGTTAGGAGAAACGATTTCTTCATGGACCGCAACCTGAAAGACACTATCTGCGGACGTATATACAATCGGATAACCGGTTTTCGTATGTTCATCACCTAATTGGTTGATGATTTCGGTACCAGAAGCCGCTATATTACCGATAGTTTTTCGATTGATTAAACGTTCGAACTCAGTAATAACTTCTTTGGGAAATCCTTGCGGATAGACGGGAAAAGGTTCTTTAAGAACAACTCCCATCAATTCCCAATGACCAGTCGTTGAATCTTTACCAACTGATTGTTCCGCCATTTTACCATAAGCACCAATCGGTGAACAGATGGTATTAATATCGATAAGATTACCTAAACCTAAATTTTCTAAATTAAGTAATGAAAAATCATTTATGGTTCGGGCAAGGTTTTTTAGCGTATTCGAACCCGCATCATTATAAAGTTTAGCATCGGGTAATTCACCAATGCCGACACCATCTAAAAGTAGAATGATTGCTCGTTTATTCACTGCGTGTTATTTAATGATGATTCCGTGAATTAAATGCCGGAGGCGGGATTTGAACCCGCACGCCGTCAGGCATACGCCCCTCAAACGTATGTGTCTGCCAATTCCACCACCCCGGCTCATCCCGCACCTATTTCTATGAGTTATATGAGTCTCATCCAAAGTGATATGATTAATCATAGTCCTTCTTGAAAATAGGTGCTGGACTCATCTTTATTATAGTAAATTAATAATAACTGTCAATTATGATATCCTTGATTTTTGATAGTTCCAGGCATCGGTGATAATAGTTTTTAAATCAGACCTTATCGGTTTAAATCCTAATTCGTCTTTAATTTTTTTATTTGAGGCGGTCAGGATTGAACAGTCGCCTGCTCTTCTTTTTCCGATTATATATGGGATTTTTGTATTGGTAACCTGTTGGGCAATATGAAAAACTTCCTTATTCGAATAACCCCGACCAGCTCCAACATTGTAAACCAAAGCCCCCTTAAAATTTTTCTTCATTGCTAAGATATGAGCTTGCGCTAAATCATAGACATGAATATAATCTCGAATACAAGTTCCATCACTGGTCGGATAATCATCACCATAAATTGTGAAACTTCTTTTGTGATTTACTGACCGTAATATTAATGGAATAAGATGGCTTTCCGGTACATGGTTCTCGCCCCAAGCACATTCCGGAGCCATATAAGCGCCGGCAACATTAAAATATCGAAGCGCAATGCTGTCGATGAGACCGGCTTGTGCATACTTATCCAAGATAATCTCAAATAGTTTTTTGGTCTGTCCATACGGATTAATCGGTTCTAAAGGAGATGTTTCAGCGATTGGGATTTTCTTGGGAACGCCATAAACCGCAGCGGATGAAGAGTAAATAATTTTCCGACAATGCTTATCGGCAATCATTACTTGCAAAAGATTAAGTCCGGCTAATACATTATTATCAAAATATTTTTTTGGATTTTCAGTCGATTCCTCGATACGGATGAGCGCGGCAAAATGAATGACACAATCAAATTGATATTTTTTGAATACTTTTGTCAGAAGACTTTTGTCACCGATATCACCTTTTATAAATTTTGCTCCTTTTGGTATTGCTCGAACTAAACCCGATGACAAGTTATCAATAATAATAACATCGTTGTTATTTTCTAAAAGTAATTTACTGGTAATCGAGCCAATATAACCAGCGCCACCCGTAACCAACACACATTTTTTTGAATTTTTCATATCATGAATATTAAAATATCTAAAATATCACATTTCGTCAAGGAAGTTATTTATTAATTGAATCTTTGAGAAAATATTTATAATATCAATTGCTCTTGATAAGCACCGTTTAGGTAATTGAATAAGTTAAATAAATGTTATAGTATTATTTAGTTTTTAGAAATTTATTTATAGTATTTAACAAAGTCATTTTATCAATCGGTTTTGCCAAATAGTCATTCATACCTTTGGCAATCGCTTTTTTGTCGTCGCCATTCATCGCAAAAGCACTCAAACCGATTATTATCAAATTCTTATTTTTCTTGTCTTTTCTTATTTTTTGGATGGCGGTATAACCATCCATTTTCGGTAATTGAATATCTAATAAGACAACATCATATTTTGTTGTCTGTTTTAGTTTTTTGAGTAATTCATATCCGTCATCGGCAATATCTAAATCAATATTAGTATTTTCTAAGAAGAGTTGGATTAATTTTTGATGGTCTTTGTTATCTTCAGCTAAAAGTATGGTAAATTCTTTTGCCATCTAATGTCCTTTCACAATTACTTTTTGTTTATCCAACATTTATTTTAACCACAGATTAGACGGATTTAACGGATTATCTTTTTTATTCTCAAAAATCTGTCTAATCAGTTTAATCCGTGGTTTCATTTCTTCCAGCAATTTCAACCCGTTAGAAATATCAGGAATATTCGATTTTTTAGCGAAATTTTGGGTAGCATTTTTTGCAGTCATAGGTTTTCTAACGGGTTTCAACTGGCTGTTGGATGCTAAACTTCGCCCCTTTACCAATTTCACTTTTCACATTAATCTTTCCCTTCATTAAGTCGGTAAGTTGCTTCACGATTGCCAGACCTAATCGAGCACCACCGGATATCCTGGTTAGATAACCATTGGTTTGTAGATATTGTTCAAATAAATTGCTCATTTTTTGTGGCTCGATGCCGATGCCGGTGTCTTTTACATAATATTCAAGGATTCCTTCTCGCCTCGCTGAAGCGAGAGCGAAGCGGGCATTTTTAGCAAGTTTTTGACCTTTGAGCATTCCAAAATAAAGTTCGATTTTTCCTTGGTGCGTAAATTTAAGAGAATTGTCGAGCAGATTAGTAACGATTTGTTCGATTTTTAATTCATCACCGCGTATTAGCTCGGGTAAGTTTTTATTTAGTTTGAGATTAAATATTAATCCCTTTGCCTGGGCTAATGGTTGATAGTTTTTTTCCAATTTCTTGGCGGTCTCGATAATATTAAATTCTTTTTTCTCAATTATCATTTTACCCGATTCAATTCTCGATAAATCGAGAAGTTCGTTGATAATGTGTAGTAATTTATCACTTGAGTTCTTAACAATTCCTAATAACTCTTTTCTTTCTTTATTTCCATTTTCTTCCCGTTCGATTAATAAATCGGTGAATCCGAGAATAGAATGCATTGGTGTTCTTAATTCGTGACTCATATTAGCAAGAAAAGCAGTCTTTACTCGATTGGCATGCTCGGCTGATTCTTTAGCTTGTTTAAGAGATTCTTCTATTCGATTACGGTCAGTAACATCATGCATAACTACTACATCACCAATAACTGCGCCAGTAGTATCATGAAGTAACGCAGCAGTTACTTCAACTATTATAGGGTTACCGTTTTTTGGATGCATTTCAACTTCATACGGTCCGACTTTCTTACCAGCAAATCTCGCCGCAATTTTCTCCTTGACAACGGCAAAGCTCTTCGGTGGGAGAATATTATGCTCAAACACATTAGAACCAAGGTCCTTTTCCGATAAACCAGTCATTTCAAATATTCGTTGGTTTGCAGAAAGCAGTTTTCCTGAACGTGTTATTATACAGATTCCATCATTTGCGGTTTCAAATATGGTTCGATACCGTTCTTCGCTTTGCTTTAGAGCTTCTTCGGCTCGTTTGCGTTCAGTAATATCTTCTATGACCCCGTCAAACCAATCAATTTTACCAGTTTTGTCTCGATGAGCGCTAGCAGTTACCGAAGCGATGATTGGTGTGCCATCTTTTTTCTTTAATCGGAGTTCTTCATTTTCTACAAGACCATACTTAGTAATTTTCTTAATAAAAGCTTTTCGGTCTTGACGATTCTGATAAAGATTAGCTACGGAAAGCTGTTTGAGTTCTTCAGAAGAATCATAACCGAATATTCGACACATTGCAGGATTTGCTTGAACGAATTTACCCGAAGGGTCGGCAGTATTCCTATAGATACCAACATTAACATTTTCGACAAGAGTGCGATATTTCTCTTCGTTTTCACTCAACAGTTTCACTGTTATTTGCTGTTGGATAGTGGAACCGATAATACTAGCTGCCGCTTTAAGGGTATCGAGCTCGATTTGTGTCCACTCGCGTTCTGTCAAGCAATCATCAAAGCCAATAAAGCCCCATAAGGTCTCTTGGCTGAAGATTGGCACGATGGCAATGGAAAGAATGTTCTGAGCAGAAAGGATTTTTCGTTCGCGGGCGGGAAAATCACGAATATTGCCATAAAGTACTTGACCCTTTGTCAGAGTTTTAACCCAACGTCCAAAGCCCGCCGCCTTCACATCAAGATTTTGCATAAGAGGATTATCAATCTGTTGTGTGATGCCCTTTATGACCCATTCATAACGCTGACTGGTTAGTAATCTACTATTTGGAGCAGTATGTTTTTCGAAGATGTAAACACGGCTGACTTGTGCGGCTTTTCCAAGCCGGGTTAGTATTTCTTGCATGGACGATTTCCAGTCGGCGCTCCGGAGGAAACGCTCGGCAGCAAAGGCGACTGCGTCTAAGATTGCCTCTCGACGATGTAATGCTTCTTCATCTTTTTTATGCTCAGTTATATCTTCAATAACACCATCAATCCAATCAACTTTGCTCTCTTTATTTTTATGAGCGCGGGCAAATAGACGAGCAATAATTAGTGTGCTGTCTTTTTTCTTCAATCTAACTTCTTCACCGATTACAAAACCATCTTGGTTGAACTTTTTCAGGACAATTTTTCGGTCTCGAGGATTTTGATACAAATCAGATACCGAAACCCGCATTAGCTCCTCAGGAGATTTGTAACCGAACATACGCACCATCGCTGGGTTAACTTCGATAAATCGTCCCTTCACATCGGCTGAATTCCGATAAACACCAATAGTGACATTTTGTACAAGACTACGGTATTTTTCTTCGCTTTCGCGTAGTATTTCTTCTGCTTGCTTGCGTTCCGTGATGTCTCGTACCAGTTCAATAACCTTAACTTCTCCATCTACATCTGTAAAAGGAGATGAAGTCACTTCGTAATTTTTGCTATCAGCACCAACAAGCTCAATTCTTATTGTTTTACCCGTTCTAATTGCTTTATGAGTCGTACAGACATCACAAGGTTTTTTTAATCCCATATACACAACATAACATTTTTTCCCTCGTTTATCACCAAACCGCTCTTTAAGGAATTCATTTTGAAACTCGATAATATAGTCTTTATTAATAATGTCTACTCCATGCCCCAATGCCGAAAGCATTCCTTGAAACTTATCGTGTTCGGAACGTAGTTTTTGCTCGTCTCTTTTGCGTTCAGAAATATCTTCGATTACTCCATCAATCCAATCAATTTTACCATGTACATCCTTATGGGCACTTGCCGTTAAGGAAACTACGATTGGTGTCCCATCTTTTTTCTTGAGGTGATGTTCTCTTGCTTTTACGCTTTCAAATTTGTTCATTCTTTCCAAAAAAGCTTTTCGGTCGGAGGGAATCTGGTATAAATCGATTGGTTTTAACTGCTTTAGTTCTTCGGGAGAACTAAAACCAAAGATGCGTGCCAGGGCGGGGTTTGCCTCGAGAATTTTGCCGTTTAGGTCAGCGGTAACGCGCCAAACACCAATATTGATATTCTCTACCAGACTGCGATATTTCCATTCGCTTCCCTTAAGTGCGGTAAATACAAGTTTCCGTTCTGTGATATCCCGCATAATGACCATGTCACTGACAACCGTTCCTTTCACATCCCGCAGCACTGAAGCGCTAATTTCTATTATCTTGGGCTTACCTTTTTTGGGATGCATTTCGACTTCGTAAGGTCCAACTGCTTTTCCTCGTAACCTTGCTTTCATCTTTTCTTGAATAATAGCCAAACTTCGAGGTGGGAAGATATTATATTTACTGATGTGAGACCCTAAATCTTTCTCGGAAAGACCAGTAAGTTTGTATGCTTGTTGATTAGCTGAAATAGTTTTTCCCTGAGGGTTGAGAACTGCAATTGCGTCATTAGCGGTTTCGAATAGTGTTTGGTATTTTTCTTCGCTATGCCGTAACGATTCCTCAGCTTGCTTTTGTTTAGTAATATCATCAATTAAAGTAATAAAATAACCTTTCTCATTTGAAAACGCGCTTACCCGAAACCATCGATTTAAAGGTTCAAAAAGACGTTCGAAAGTAGTGTTTTTTCCTTGTAAAGCAACTGGTCCGTATATCTCAACCCAATTGGACTTTGGAAAGCCAGGAAAAACTTCGGATACTTTTTTACCAATCAAATTTTTCTTTTTCAAACCAAAAAGTTTTTCAAAGGCGGAATTGACTTCAATAACAATACAGTCAATCGGTTTACCTTTTTTATTGGTTACGATTTTAAAAAGAGTAAAACCGATGTTCATCGAATTTATAAAATCTTTGTATAACAAATCTTTTCTGTTCATTTTTGTTACCCCTCAAAAAATATTATTAAATATTTATCTAATTTAGCCATATTCATCAAATTTATCAACTCTTATATTATAAATAGCGACTTGAGATAGTCAAGAAAATACTTTGGTTGAGTTAAAACGAATTCAAAGAAGAATATACAGGATTAATAGTATTAATAATCAATCACTGGAAACATAGAAAACAAAGAAAAAAATTACCACTTCACCCCGCACCTATTTCTTAGAATGTGGAGTGCAAAATCCGTGATTTTGCATGCAACGACACGGACGTTGCACTCCATAATAAATAGGTACTTTGACAATAGGTGCGGGGGACACCGCCGAGAGGAAAATACCTCAGCGACCTCTGTGTTCTCTGCGTTGAAAATCCCTTTCTATCTTGTTAAAAAGTCGGTTAGCTTTTTACGGCGTTGGCGCCATTACTGTGAAAACGGTGTTGCGGATTTCTTCAAGAATCTCAGGTCTTAGTTCACGGGCTTGCCATTTTAATAAAATCGGTTGAACAGCATTAATTAGCTGCTGACCGGAAAAGCGTTTT
>Ga0315274_10000525_pt1 | contig 60063 bp, 49 predicted proteins | sample YL17G02_20_MG_FD_203700 | JGI IMG/M metagenome (GOLD analysis project Ga0315274, IMG submission 203700) | Sediment microbial communities from Yellowstone Lake, YNP, Wyoming, USA - YL17G02_20 | ecosystem: Environmental > Aquatic > Freshwater > Lake > Sediment | place: USA: Wyoming | collected...
TTTTTTGTGGAAAAACACCCGGATCATAGGTTTTTAGGCTTTTTTGTTGGCTGAAAACTAAAAATTTTGTGAAGTGCGAAATGTGTTCTAATCAAGAAAAGAACGATCACCTGCGGAAGTCAGGTTATCACAAATAAAATAAAAACTAATTTGAAGAAAAAAATTAGTTCTATCGACAAAGTAAAAAGATATGAATTAATATTGTTCATCTTACAAAATACAAAAAATATTCGAATTTTGCAGATAGATGGTGAAATTGATGAAACGATTAAAAAATCAATTTATTCTATCAAAAACTACAGAGATAGATTATTAGAAAAACTGCTTTTAGCCCATAAATCAAAAATCATCGAATGGTACGACATTTTAAATCCCAATGAAGATGTTAGGATTTGTGATATTGACTGTCATGGAGATAAAGTTAATTTTATTGCATCATCTTATGGATTAAAACGCCATGCAGTTCCAATACTTAGTGAAGCACATCTTAATTGTCTTGGATTAAGTATATATCTAAGTAAAATTGTGAATGCAGATAACCCTTTTTCGTTCATATTTATTGATGATCCAGTTCAATCAATGGATGATATGCACACTGACTATTTTATTAATGATGTTGTTGAAAAACTGATTAAAAGTAATTATCAAATTTTCATTTTATCTCATCTACATAAAAAGGTTTACGAACAAATTCTAAGTAAATATAAAGAACAGATTCCTACAGCAATAGAATTTTATGGATGCAATATTGAAGGACCAAAAATCGAAATTAAAGGACAACGTTTTGATAGTTACATTAGTCTAGCAGAACAGAATTATAACGGTAGTGTTGAACAAAGAAAAACTTCAGCAAATATGATACGACAAGCTTTAGAAGCGTATGTGAAAGAATATTACTTTAAAAAAAGTGGAAAAGAAGTTCCCGAATCATATAAAAATGAAACATTCACTGTTTTGGATGAGAAGATACTTTCAAGAGTTGAAATAGATTCAAATGAGCGAGGCAAATTAAGAAATATTGGAAAAAATTGCGATATTGGTAGTCATGATGATCAGAAATCAGAGCCACCAACGAACCATGAATTAAGGGGTTATATTGATACTTTAAAAGGTCTTTGGAGGAAGCATATAATCGGAATTAAATGATGGTTTTTATCACAATAAAAGTTCATTTTTGTAGTTTTTAAAATTTATATAGAATTGATTACGTGGAAAAATCCCCTTCAATGTAGGTCCAATATGATCATAATAAACTAAGTTTATTCTATTGATAGAATCGATTATTTCATTCATTTTAAAATCGCTAATATTATGTAACTTTTCAATCATTTTTGTATTTATATTAACATCTTCTTTAGAATTAGGAGAAGTATCATTTAATAGTTTTATTACTTGGCAATCCTTTGTAATTTGATCTCTTTGAGAATTATCACCATAAAAATGGAAGAAACGTAAATCTTTGTAATCTCTATATCTTCTTGTAATACCATAATGCTTTGCATAAGGCAAAAAAGTATTTTTCATTTGGCTGAGGCTTGTTTTTATATTATATTTTTCTTCTGATTCTTTTTCCATTTCACTTCTTGTTTGTTTTGATTGAGCGAAAATTAATCCATATGGTGCTGTCAATAATCTTAATGTGGAGTAAATTAAAGATTCTTTTCCAAATGCCATATAGCATTCAAATGTGCCAAACAAATGAGAACGCTGAAATAAAATCGCAGGAAGTCCTTCAACAGAATGACAATAAGATTCATATCCTTTATTTTTAAATTGATTTACATAATCTTCAATAGGATCTGTAAAAATAATTTTAAAACCAGCTTGTGAAAGAGCTTCTGCAAATTGACCAGTATATCCTCCTATAATAGTAAACGTTTTACCATCTGGAGAGATATATAATTTTTTTAAAAGTGTGGTAATTTTATCTGTTGAAAAATCCAATATCAATTGATTATAATGTCTTAAAGGATATGAATATTTATTTTTAAAAGAAGAAGGATCTTTTAAAAATTCTTTAACAGTTTCCATTTTAAATTCATCAGATCCTTTTCCAGTAGCATCTTTTTCAATTAATGGTTCTAACATTTGGTTCTTTTTATCATTTTATCGTATGTATATGGAATTTCCTATTTCCATTGCTCATATTTTTTCTTTCTTTATTTTTTATCATTAATTGCTTTATTAATTAGTAACTATTTTAAAATCTTAATTACGAAATAATCCCTTTAGATACAAATTTTATTTGTCTTCTAATCTTCGTCACATTTAAGTGGATATTTTGATTTTACCAAATCCCCAATTTTTACATATTTAGTATGCTTTATTTCAATAATTTTTTCGGCATAACTTTTTTTTTCTGTGCCTTTATCTTTTTTTATACTTCCATTTTTTTCAGAAAAATCAGCAATTTTCTTTTGTTTTTTATATACATCTCCGGGATCATAATCATCATCATAGCTATCATCATATGGGACATCATAATACCATTCATCGCTTTCCGCAATAGAAAATTTCTCAGATACATTAATTATTTTTACATTTACTTTAGGATATTCAATTTTACCAATTGATCTACCATTTGTATCAAATATTTCCTCTCCTTCTTCATAAACGATAAAAACCATCCCTTCTTCAACTCCGTGTTTTTCATTCAAATCGATAAAGATCGTATACTCATCATCAATCCTAATGACTTTCCCTCGAAGTATCTTCTTCATTTTTTTCGCCTCCAAATTTTTCTTTCAATAAACTCTTTTCTCGATAAATCAATCATTTCTAAGGAATAATTTAAATAATTTTTCTCAAAGGTATCGGGTAACTTGTCAATAGGAATGCAGATGCTCAAATTTTCTTGCAGGCTTTCAACAATAATTTTAAATTTTAGTGCATTTTCTTGTTTTATATAAAATTCAATATTTTCAAAGAGATGGTGATTATATCCTTTATCAATAATTATTTTTAATTTTTCATTAATTTTTGTAATTTTAACAATTTTTGTTGTAAATTTATATGTCTTAACAAAATTCAGAAATTGATTATAGTCATCGCTAGCATTAATGATTACATCTATCTCTTTTTGAATTACATCTGAAATTTTATATCTATAGTTAATAAAACCTTTACTTATTTCAGATATTACATCTTCTATAACAATTCTTTTCAACTCAATAACATCGTTAAAATTTTTGTGAATTTTATTTTGTTCTTTTATTTGTTGAATAAATTCCTTCATTTTTTGTTCTGGCTCTTCTCTAATATACCTTTTAAAATAAAATAAACAGTGTTTATTGTTTACAATTGCCTCTTTAAATTCTTGATACGTTGGTTCACTGTATCTTGACCCATAAAGTCCAATAAATATATTACAACTTCTAACATCGTTAATATTTGCATCATTCATAGAAGTGTCTTGAGCACCATAATATTCAAATATTATTGGCTTCATGTCTATTTTTTTTAATTCATCTGATAAGATTAGACGATCTGATGCAAATTCATCAGATCTGGAACTAATAAATATTATCAGTTCAATTTTTGACATTCAATATGTTATAGAATTCATTATTAAATTGTTTATGCATTTATAAAAACATTTATTATCAACCAATGAGCTCTATTGTTTTTCTACGATATTGTTCTTTGGTTTTGATGATTGGAAAAGAATGCCAATACCTTTCCTCGATATTCTCACAGGTTCGATGTAAAATGTTGGATATGAAATAAGAGTAAGACAAATCATCAATTTCATAAATATTATAAAAATCATTATCTACAACTAAAGGAGGATCTAAATCTACTCCTTGATGCTGTTTCCAATATCTTATAAAAAAATTTTCTCCGAGAGAAATATGATTGACGATGCCTTTTGAAGATCGTAGTGTTTTAATTATATTTCTATTTAATACATTACAAATTTGACCGTCACCATTTCTAAAGTCAAAACTGAAAATACCAATGAACTTATTATTATAATTATCAAGCAGGTTTTCAAGTGATCCTTCTAAAAATTTGAATGCATCTCTAAATTTTGCAGGGGTTAGATTAGATTTTACTTCAATAACTCCCTTTACTCCATTAGGAATAGCAATAATGAAATCTCCATATTTCATAATTAATGGTATTCTGTTATCATAAAGTATAATATCATGTTGTTTTGACAAAATAATTTTGTATGGTTCCTCATGATTATCAGGTTCCTCAATTTTTTTCATGATGAAACCTGTGCCTGTTGAAATATGCTGAGGTAGTTGAGAATTAATAGCTTTAGTCAGGATTGATTCTTTATACCGACCTTCTTCACCCCAACTTGCAGATCCAATTAGATCTCGAACTCTATTTTTTACGATTTCAAGTTCTAATGTTATTGACTTTTGATAACTTAAAGGATCTGGCATATTCTATTTCTCCAATTTCAGTGATATTTATCATTTAACCTTTTTTGAAATTTTCGCTTCCTTGTTCCCTTTGTTCCTATTTTAAAAAAACGATTGTTTTATATGGATGTCTTTTATTTCAAAGTAAGACCCTATCAAGGAGGAACAGACACATGTCAGATCAAAGAAATTTGCCAATGAGTGAATTACATCTTGATTTGTATAATTTTCGTACAATTCATCAACTAGATGAGGTTCAGGCAATAAACACTATGATTTCTATGAGTGAAGATCATTTCTATGCTCTAATAGAAAGTCTTTTGGATGATGGCTATCTTCCTACAGAAACTATTATAGTCCTTGATGATGGAAAATATATTGTCAAGGAAGGAAATAGACGAATTGCGGCATTAAAAATTATTTTCGGATTGATTCAAGGAGTAGAAATAACTTCAACACTCGAAGAAAAAATAAAGAAGTTGACACCGGAATGGAAGAAAAAAAACTTAGAAGTTCCCTGTCTAATCTTTAGTAAATCTGAATCGCAGCAAGTGGACAGGATTGTGTCCCTAGTACACGCAAAAGGAGAAAAAGCGGGTAGAGATCCTTGGAATGCTGTGGCCACTGCAAGGTATAATCGAGATAAAAAATTAAATCCAGAGCCAGCATTAGATTTGTTAGAAGGATACCTAAAACATGGTAAGAATCTATCTTCATCTGATATAGAACGATGGAGCGGGGAATATCCTTTATCAATCCTCGCTGAAACAATTTCAAAATTATCTTCTACCTTAAAATACGATACTGTTGCAGAATTAGTAAAAAATTATCCTAAACAAAATAAAAAAAGTCTTGATGATATCATGTATGATATCGGAGTAGGTCATTTAACTTTTAAAATAATAAGAGACAAAAGTAAATTTTTTGGTCAAAAATATGGCGTTTCTTCAACTCCGACTCCTACAACGACAACAACTACAACTACCTCCAAACCCGTGGCATATGCTTCGAATGATCCAAGGTCGGTATTCGACAAATTAAAACAATTCACACCAAGAGGCAAAGGACGGGAAAAGTTGGTTGCTCTTATAGATGAAATGAGGAAATTGAAGCTTGAAAAACATCCTCATTCTTTCTGTTTTTTACTTCGAAGTTGTTTTGAAATTTCAGCAAAAGCATTTTGTGATGATCATAAAACAAGTGGTGGCCCAAATCCAGTCAAACCTGACGGAAAAGACAAATCTCTTACGGTTCTTTTGCGTGAAATAGAGAATTATATCACAAAAGGTAATACTGATAAACCAAAAGTCAAAGAATTACATGGAGCCATAACCGAACTGGGGAAAAATGAGGGGATTTTATCAGTTACTTCTATGAACCAACTCGTACATAATCCTAAATTTTCGGTTTCAGCAAATGACATTAGTACAGTTTTTAACAATATTTATCCTCTGTTAGAAGAGATGAATAAATAATCTGGTGTCATCATGGGAATCTATAAAACCCCCTTAAGATACCCTGGTGGAAAACAAAAGATTTCTCCGTTTATAGCTGAAATCATCGAGGAAAATAACTTATTTGGCGGTCAATACGTTGAACCATATGCTGGTGGTGCTGGCGTAGCTATTGAATTGTTACTGAATGGTACTGTTTCTCAAATCCATTTAAATGACTCATGTCCAGCGGTTTATGCCTTTTGGTATTCTATACTTCACGAAACCGAGGAGTTCTGCTATCGAATCTCAAGAGCTTCATTGGATGTTGAAGAGTGGAAAAAACAAAGAGAAATAATTCGGAATCCAAGAGATTACGATAAATTCGATCTTGGTTTCGCTCTGTTTTTTTTGAATAGATGCAATCGTTCCGGGATTCTATCAGCAGGGGTTATCGGGGGAATGAATCAAACGGGGAAATGGAAAATCAATGCGAGATTTCATAGAAATGAACTAATCCATAGAATTGAATCTATAGCCAGGAAAAAAGACTGTATTAGAATTCGGAATTGGGACGCAGAAAAATTTATGATTCAATATATTCCACGATTACCAAAGAAAACTCTAGTTTATTTTGATCCCCCTTATTATCATAAGTCACAGGAGCTATATCAAAACTATTACAATAAAAAAGACCATGAACGTATTGCAAAGATTATCCAAAAAAAAATCAAGAATCCTTGGATGGTCACATATGATAATACACCAGAGATACTGAAATATTATGAAAGACGAAAGAAATTTATTTATTCACTCCAATACAGCGCAGGTAGAGTCTACCAAGGATTAGAAATTTTCATTGTTTCAGATAAAATAACCGTTCCAACTAGTTCAAATGTGCCTTTCATTAACCAAGGATTGAATTCCATTCATTATTCTTGATTAAACCTGATTATGAACTATGCCTGAAAACGCTTGACTTCTACGTTTAAAGAAGTAGTGAAGATATCTTTTAAAATGGCATTCCCACTGTTCTTTCCCTTTAAAAACATGAAGGAAGATTACGCTATATCTATTCTTAATATAGATTCGTTTTCTGTATTCATAGTCAAAATCTTTAGATCCACAGACTTCAATATAGATTCCAAACTGAGTCATGTAGAAATCTGGTGCCCATACTCTTGGTCTTTCGTTTTCATCCCATACAAACACGGGTTGTTCAAAAGACCATTGAATCCTTAGCTCTTTTAGCACTTTTGCAACTTCTCTTTCAGCATTTGTCATTCGATCATAAATTGATTCTCTTTTCATAGTTAAACCTCCAAAAAAAGAAAAAAATAAAGAAGGGTTTTAGTGAGGAGATGTTGAACGAAAACGATCCGTAAAAAAAGGGTACATCCTGTCCGTAACTCCAGGAGAAACGCTTTTCCGTCCCCGACGGGAGCACATTTTTCTACAGCAGAAACTCACATCATAGGTCATAGATTCTTCTTATAAGTGCCTCTTTTTCAAAGATATGATTATTGTCAAGACTCTCCCCCAATTCTCACTCTATGTATTGGACCTTCTCGCTTTACAAAACACATATATTGTTCACTATGAATGAACAAAATTGTCATTTTTTGTTCACTGGCAATGAAAACAAGTAATAAGTACTACTGATACAACACTCATACAATATGTTCCTTTAACCCAGCAACATCCGTGAAATACACCGTGCATCCATTCACCTTCATCTGCCCATGTTTCCCTTTAAAGGTGACAACGAGTGCAGTTTTTGGATGATACATCTCGATAAATGACCGTAAGCCACGTTCAACTTTTCCAGGGTCTGCGCGTAGCTTCACTTCAACAGGAATAACGGTATTGTCTTTCTCAACAACAAAATCAACCTCGGTCTTCGTTTTTGTCCGCCAGTATTTTGGCATTACACCAAGTTTCAGAAGCTCGCTAAACACATAATTCTCAAACAACCTTCCGTCAGGCTCCACATCAAAACTTTTCGCAATGATGTTCCGCAGCCCGGTATCAATGAAATAAATTCTCGGTTGTTTGACGATCTCTTTGAGCTTATTCGTAAAATAGGGGTACACTCGTGCAATGAAATAGCTTTTCTCCATGGCGTCAAGGTATTTCTTTATGGTCTGAAAAGACATCGTAAGCGAGTTCGATAACTCTCCATATGAGATGAGAGCACCACTGCATAATGCAAGATATTTTGCGAACTCTTCCAAAGATCGAATATCATCGATTGAAAACGTCCGTGCGACATCCTTGAGGAGCATTATTTCAGAGAGATCACCAAGGATTGTCTTTTTCATTTCACTATCATTTGTCAATACAACCTTGGGATACCCACCGTACTGCATATGTTCCCACATCAGCCTCTGGGCAACCACCGACGTCATCGTTTTCTGTTCCTTTGCAGTTAAGAATTCCTCGTACGAAAACGGATACAGCTTCATAATGGAAATTCTTCCAACAAGATAAGATAGGATTTCTTTTCCGAGAATAACCTCTGATGACGACGTAATCCATAATTTTCGACCGGAATCAACAAGATATTTCAGTTTCCGTCCGGCGTCTTTACAGGATTGTACCTCATCGAGTACCGAGAGATCGTATCCTTCAAGATACTGAATCTCAAATTTTTTCACGTCTTCATCGAATAACGAGCGTACATCAGGATCGTCAAAGAGGATATACGTAGATTTAAGGTGTTCCATCTGTTTTTTAAGAAACGTTGTTTTTCCTGCTTGTCGTGCACCAACGACGGCAACCATATTATAGCTTTTAATGATTTTATCGAACCTGCTCTTTATCTCTCGCTCGACGTACATATGAGTATATTTATGTATAACTACTATTTAAAACTTACTAAAATTAAACTACAGTTTAATAATAGTTATACTAAAATTTAACTATAGTTTAATAAAAGTAAATCAGAATAGATAATTCTCTAATGGGTTTTCTCAAGTAACTCCTATCATGCGTTTATGATTAGACTACAATTTTTCTTCGAGAAAAACATCCCGAAACTCACATCATGGGTCATTGATCTGACTTAGTGCCTCTATGTATACCACATTTTTCTAGCTAAGTATCACATACATAAAATAGACATCAATAAGAATAAACACAATAAAAATACAGACGGTAGCACGAAACACGATTGTCATCATTTTTGTCTGATCCGTGATATATTCTCTGAGACCCCAAATCCCTAAAGCGACTGGTATCAAAGAAAACAGTCCGATGAGAAAAAAATTAGCAGCACCTGAAAAAACATGGAACAGACCAAACATAAAAAAACAAAGAGTCGCAAGACCTAAAGAAACGGCACCGATAACAAATCCAAAATATTCACCCTTCAGAGCCACCAACGTGATTTTGTGACCCTGACGATCCACATTTCTATCAGGGATCTCTAAATAAAAACTCAACGCAAACCCAAACAACAATAGCGGGATAGAAAACATAACAAACGACACATCGATCGTCCCCATAACCGCAAAATACCCAAACCCGGTGATAAGAAAACCAGTCCCAAGCATTGTAATAATTTCACCAAACCCTCGATACACCAGCCTCAAGGGCGGTGCAGTATAACACCACCCAAAGAAATTCGCAATAACCACAAACACAAAAAATGTAACAGGATACGAAAACAATATTGTAAACACCAAACCAAGTACAATCGACAAGCAAAAGAGAAAAACAATTATATTTCTTATCGTCTTTCGTAACTCTGGATGATCAACAAGAATGCCACTCCCCCCTGAAAAAGGCGTATGCGTCGCAAGCTTGTCGATAGAAACATCATAATAATTATTCGTATAACCCGCAGCCAGAACACCGGTAAAAACAATAGCATACCCAAAAATGAACCTATATACATCAAACGATGCGCCGATCACAACAGCAAATAATGCTCCCAACGAATACACCAAAATCGCGGCATGGGCTATTCCACGACCAAGTTTAACGATATTCATGGATTTGTGAAAATCCATATGTTCCCCCATATGTAATAAACTTATACAAATGTAGACCGATTTATAAAAGTTACGTAGTACAATGAAATGATGCCAAGATAATCGATCACTAGTAAAATTAGTCTCCAATCATAAATCATTCCAACAGGAGAAAAACCCTATAACCACTTTGTTATATAACGTCCTTACAATACCTGTGTTTCAACTTCGAAAGTAAAAGACTTGTCATGTTCTTCCCGGTGTACTTTTGTGACACAAAACAAATTCGATTTAAAACACACCTTATTTACTGTTGACGGATAGAAAAACAAATACTATTTATAGCGCTGTTTTTATTCGTTTTACTACCAGAATAACGGGGAGGACCAACCTATGTCTCGGAACATAAGAAGTAAACTTGCTATAGAAAACAAAAGGCTCGATGAGATTAACGCTTTTTTAATGAACCCAAAAAATACGCTAGTCAACGATCTCTTAGCAGTCGTTGAAAAATACGGTGGGCCTGAAGAGATAAACCGAAAAGCTAGAGAAGCAGGCAACGTAGAAATTCTTATGGCACGGTTAAAAAAGAAGAACACTTCCTACTTTAAAGACCTGGAATGGTTGATAACACAAAGAGATAACGGAGCTTTCATTACCATTGATGAGTACCGCAAGAAGATACTCAGCAACAAGGCAAAGGACATCAAATTCAACGAAGATTTTCCGGTCACCTTAGAGATAAGTGCCTGTCAATACTTCCCGTTCTTTATGACTCAAGCACGCCAAGCGCTTGAGAAAAAAGAACTCATGCCAGGTCGATTTATACGAGTACGATGCATGAAAGAACAAGAAAACGATAACGACCTTCTCGCAATGACAGCAGCCATGCAAATCATCGGAGCAAGTTGGTGTGAAACACTAGATACACGAGGGACAGATGGCTCCAACGTTCATCTCGGCGGACCAGAGACCATAACCGGCTATTTTGGAGGTGTAGGCCAACCGAACGATTACCCCATTAAATGGGTAGACGAATTTCTCTACTATTATACAACCTATGGTGTGAAACAGGTCCTCAATATTAACCCCGGAACTATACTCCTCGGATATCTTTTGCACAAGCTAGGGATAGACATCGAATTCAAAATATCGGTCTACATGGGAAATGACAACCCCTACTCTGTTTTTTGGACCCTTATGGCTGCACGACTATTTTCAAGAGAGGACGGCTCCACATCACTCGTTGGATTCAATTTCTCCAATTCTGTGAATAACGCCACGATAGAACTTAGTGATAATATTCGGCGATCTCTCGGTCTGGAAAACTTTGTTCGGTTTGAACACCACATACTTGAAACATGGAAAAGCATCGTGGTTCAACCCTACGACCGGCGCAAGGAGTTACTGGATCTCGCTGCGAAGATAAAGAATATTGGTGCAAAACACGAAGGCGGTGAAATCGAAGTCGAGCAAAACCGGGAGCACCCCAGTGATATCCTCGATTATTTTATGCCAAAGGCAGACATAGAAGAAAAAGGGCTCATGCCATTTCTTATGCAGAACTATCTGGATAAACATGCAGCTATTAATAACACAGCCAGTGCCTTAACAAAAAAAGGTTTGTCGTTCCATGCCGCACCCAAATTACATCACAGAGAGAGATAGATATGCATTTCAACATAGCATTTATTGGTTTTGGAACAGTTGGCCAGGGTCTAACAGAGATATTGGTAGAAAAAAAAGACATGCTTGCAGAAAAATATGACTTCCACTATACTGTCGTTGCCATCTCTGATACCATGAAAGGTTCTGTCTATGATGAAACCGGGCTCGACCTCATCAAAATACTAACTCTCGTAAAAAAAGGCGAGAAACTAAATACATATCCAGCAGGTATCAAAGGTATGGATAGTGTAACTACGATTAAAAAGACTAATGCTGATACGATTATAGAAGTCACCTTCACCGATATTAAAACTGGCGAGCCAGCGCTTACCCATATAAAAACAGCTCTCGCCCTGGGAAAAAATGTTGTTTCTACAAACAAAGGACCAGTGATAAAACAAGCTAGGACGCTCATAGAACTAGCACAGTCACATAACGCACACTATAGTTTCGAAGGAGTTGTACTCGCAGGTACTCCTGCATTGAACCTTGCCCACTACACGTTAGCAGGCAACAACATCACCGGGTTCAGAGGCATATTAAACGGAACGACAAATTACATCCTTACCCGCATGGAAGAAGGTATGTCCTATGATGATGCCTTGAAGAAAGCGCAAAATCTGGGGTATGCTGAAGCAGACCCCACAGGAGATGTGGAAGGCTGGGATGCCCTTGGCAAGGTCGTCATTTTAACCAATGTTATCCTTGGTAAACACCTCACTTGGGAGGATGTGAAAAGAAAAGGCATTACAAAACTGACGAAAGAAGATATCAAAATAGCAAAAGCTGAGGGAAAACGATGGAAGCTCATCGGAAGCGCAGAGATTCAACCAAACGGCTCAGTACAAGCACAGGTGCAGCTAGAGAAACTCCCGCTCAGCGACCCATTAGCAGGAGTAGGTGATGCCATTAATGCATTAACCTACTACACCGATGAACTCGGGCCGGTCACCATTATAGGCCCTGGTGCAGGTCGAAGAGAAACAGGGTTCGCGTTGCTTATCGATCTGCTAAACATCAATCGAACATTCATTGAAAAAAGTACGAAAATAGGTACACCATAATCTTTTATCATAAAAAATAAAATGGCGGTTATATGAGCGGCGGATACACAGGAAAAATGCTGAATATTAATGTCACAACACGCCATGTTACTGTTGAAGAAACAGATGTGGAGAGCGCCAGGGAATTTATCGGAGCAAAAGGCCTAGGGGCGAAAATTCTTTTTGATCGACTTCCAACGGGGACGAATCCTCTGGCACCAGAGAATATTCTAATGTTTACCACCGGTCCTCTTACAGGTACCTCAACCCAGACATCAGGACGAGGAACCGTTGTTACCAAATCCCCACAAACCGGTCTGTATGTTGATTCCCATTTTGGGGGGATCTTCGCTGCAGAAATGAAAAAAGCAGGCTGGGATGTTATTCTTCTCACCGGTCAATCTGATACCCCTGTGTATCTCCTCATCAAAGATGATACTGTTGAATTCAAGGATGCTTCAAAACTCTGGGGGAAGGAATGTCTCGCAACCCACAACTGGCTTCAAAAAACCGAAGGGCGAGTAAAAACCGCGGTGATAGGACCTGCTGGTGAACATCTTGTCGCTTTCTCAGCTATTACTATCGATGGACATCGACATGCGGGGCGAGGAGGCACTGGCGCAGTAATGGGGTCAAAAAACCTCAAAGCTATTGCGGTAACTGGCACCAAGAAAATCCCCATACATGATCCTGAAAGGTTCCGTCTCAAAACCAAGGAGGTTCTCCAGAAGATACAAGAAAATAGTTTTATTCCTTTGAGAAGAAAATATGGGACGCCTTTTTGGGTGAAACCAGTGAACGACTGGGGGCTGCTTCCAACGAGAAACTATCAAGAAGGGTACTTTGAACAAGGTGATGCGATCAACGCCGAGGCTATGCAAAAGAAGATAGTGGATGAATCAGGGGCTTGCTACAACTGCGTAATTGCCTGTTGGAATCGATCGTCCATTAAGTCAGGACCGTACAAAGATGTTTCATTAGTGGGACCTGAATATGAGACCATTGCACTCATGGGCTCCAACCTTGGCGTCGGGAAAATAGAAGACATAGCCTATCTCAATGAACGATGCAATGAACTCGGCATGGACACCATCTCGTTAGGTGGAGTGCTTGGCTTTGCCATTGAAGCCTATGAAAAAGGTGCCATCACCAATGAGGATCTCGGAGGCCACGCGATTGGATGGGGAAAGACAAAAGAACTCGCAGGACTTATCGATGATATCGCCTGTCGACGGGGCGCAGCAGGAGGTTTATTAGCTGAGGGGGTACGAGGTGCTTCATCACGGCTCCAGAAAGGTAGTGAACAGTACGCAGTACAGGTTAAAGGACTGGAAATACCAGGGTATGATCCCCGGGGTGCCTTTGGCATGGGTCTTGCGTATGCTACATCTGATAGAGGAGGATGCCATCAGAGAGCATGGACGGTAACAGCGGAGATAAACAACTCTGATTTTAACAGGTTTTCTTTCGAAAAGAAAGCGCAACTTGTCAAAAAGGTTCAGGATGAGCGGTCTGCATTCTTCTCACTAGTACTGTGTGATTTTGCGCCAATCTCTGAAACAGATTGTGTAAGCATGTGGAACCTTGCATCAGGATTTGACCATACCGTTGAAAGTTATCTCTTGGCTGGGGAACGCATCTGGAATCTTATTCGCTTGTTTAACCTTCGAGAAACACAAGAATCACTCGTCGATACACTGCCACCTCGATTCTATAAGGACCCATTTACGAAGGGACCAGCGAAAGGAATTCTTATACCTATAGAAGGGTTCAAGCGAAGCGTAGAAGAATACTATTCTCTTCGAGGATGGGATAGGAACGGCATTCCCACTGCAACAAAACTCAAAGAACTTCATCTGAGCACACATGGAAAAGCAATTGGGTTGCCTGTATAGCCATTGTAATTTCATCTGAGACAACAAACAATGAAGTAAAAAAAGTGAATGACCTATGGTAAACCTAAGTAAAGGAGCAAGCAGAATATACGGAGAGGCCGCATTTGAAGTACTCGCAAAAGCCCAAGAGTTAGAACGACAAAAAAAGAGCATACTTCACTTTGAAATCGGAGAGCCCGATATCGAGACCCCTAAAAACATCACCCGAGCAGGTATTCGCGCTATCCAGGAGAAAAAAACCCATTACACTCCATCGATTGGTATTATGGAGCTGCGAAAGGTGATACAAGATGAAGTGGAAAAAACCAGGGGCTACCGTCCTGACCTGAAACAAGTCGTGATCACACCAGGGTTAAAACCAGGCATATTTTTTTCTATGTTAGCGATTGTTGATCCTGGGGATGAAGTGATTTATCAGGATCCGGGGTATCCAACGTATGGATCAGTTGCAGCGTTCCTCGGGGCACAACAAGTCATGGTTCCCCTGTTAGAAGAAAACGAGTTCCGTATGAACCCTGATGACATCAGAGACAGAATAACGAAGAAAACGAAACTCATCGTCGTAAACTCGCCGCAAAATCCAACAGGATCTGTGATGACGAAATCAGAAATGGAGGAAATTGCTGAACTTGCTGAACAGCGCGATATCTATTTGGTTTCTGATGAAATATATTCTAAGATGACATACGACACACATCATTACTCTCCGACAGTACGAGATGCAGCTAAGGAAAGGACTGTGCTCTTGGATGGTTTTTCCAAATACTATGCCATGACCGGATGGCGATTGGGGTATATGGTGGTACCACACGCGATGGCTGAGCGGCTCCAAGATTTCCTGGTGAGTGCTGTTTCATGCACCGCAGCGTTCACGCAATGGGCCGGTATAGAAGCACTGACCGGCGACCAGAGTTTCATACCTGAGATGATGGCGCGATTCAAAGAGAAAAGAGATCGAATCGTTGAAGGTTTGAATTCAGTACCAGGATTTAGATGCCAGGTGCCGAAGGGCGCGTTTTATGCTTTTCCAAATATCAAAGGCACAGGCATGACCTCACAAGAGTGTGCTGACCATCTCCTTAATGAAGCAGGGGTGGCCTCCCTTCCAGGCACCGCCTTTGGTCCATATGGTGAAGGGTACCTCAGGTTTTCGTACGCAACAACTCTCAAAAACATCGATATTGCTATTGAGCGAATAAAAAGATCTATGTAGGTTAATACTCCCTTGTAATTAAAAAAGGAAAATATATTTTTTTATATACCTTTTAACAGGAGAAAACCCATAGCTACTTTGTTACCTGGCAAAGGAAAATGTTTACCGATTTTTTGTACGGGTGTTTCAAGAAATTTGGTCAAATGAAATAATACACCATTCGAGAAACGATTCGTTTTTCCTATTGACTCTTTGTACGGTACTACCATTGTTCTGGTGAAATATAATCTCCATAGGTTTTTTGTGCATCGATCAATCGTTTTTGTTGTTCCTTTAGTGTGGTGAAAACGACCGCTGGTGTATCAAGGATCCTTGTGTGAAAGAGCGTCTCCATTCTGTTTATTTTTTGGAGGTTCTCGTTGATTCGTATCGTAAATTGCTTAGTGTACTCTTCTCGTGGATACTGTTTGTGTAACACCTGGGTAAACAGCTCCTTGAGGTCCGAGTATAGGGGGATATACCCCGTCGGTGTTGGGAGTGCATCAGCCTCGTTGTTCACTCGTAGATTCATCCATTTAAGCCAAATCGCTTTATCGTTTTTCTCGTTCAACCAAGCGCCATTTCTCGCTTTTAAGAAGTAATTCACGGCAAAGATTCGTGGAGGATGAGGGAGCGTCGCTCCGAAGTCCAGGTTGTTTTGGATGTACCTTCCAATGGAGATGGAAAGGAAATCGATGTTGGACATGGGGTTGAAGACTCGGACACCTTCCTCTCCTAAGGTAGCCGCGGTGGTCTCAGATTCAAGGCATGCTCCTTTGGTGATAATCCCATGTATCCAGTTGAAGGATTCCTCAACCGGGACTGATGTATCTGAGTCGCGTCCTCCGTAGATGATACCATGTACCTCGACGCCAATCGGGTCATGGAGAAGTGCATCAACATTCGGGAGGATATCTAAACGAAACGTGAACCTGGCGTTCTTATGCGATGCGGGGATTTCTCTTCCGTTGTTATCAACCTTGCCGTTGAACCATTTTCCTGAATAATTCACACCGGTTTCAGGACAAATCCCTGGTTTTCCATTCCAGTAGACATCATTCTCCTCAGTCACCAGGACATTTGAGAAGATAAGTTCTCCAGGATGGGTAAGAGCATCCCATTGTAATGAATCATTGGTATCGTTAATACCTTCGATGATACCGAAGATCCCTGCTTCAACGTTGACTGCCCGTACTTTTCCGTTAATAGTGCGGAGATACGCGATGTCATCGCCGATAATGGTTTCGCCGTTCATCATCGCCGTGGACGTTTTCCCGCACATTGATGGAAATGCTCCAGTGAAATAACTGAATCGTCCATGTGGTCCATGAACACCCATAACGAGCATATGCTCCACCAGCCAATGTTCCTGTGCACAACGGTTGATGGCCAGGCGCATCGCAAGTTTCTTCAAACCAAGACTGTTCCCGCCATATTGAGTGTTCATGCTATAAATGATCTCATCTTGAAGATCAATGTACACACGTCTTTTTTCTATGTTTTTACTAACAAGTAAACCGAAACCAGCTTTTTCGAGTTCTCCTTGAGAATGAACGAATTTAAAAAATTGTGCGTTTTTCCCTTGTCTGATGAACTCTTGATAGCCTTGTCTGTACAGAAGATCCTCACTATGAGCAACGTACGCCGAGTCAGTCAGTTGGATGCAGGGGATTGAAAACGGTGAATTCGTTGGTCCTAAACAATAGAATTTGATGAAGAGTTCATGGCCAGCCATGATATTGGTCATTATCTGAACTAATTCATTGAGTCCTTCGTCACGATCCATGGTATTTAATTCAGGTCCCAGGGTTGTACCTGAGGGGAGGAGAAATTTGGTGTGGACTTTATCTCTGGCTTGATCAAGGTATCCATCAAAATGAATCGTACGTCCTTCTATGGCAAGTTTTTTTTCTTCATGGTTTCGCAATGCCGCCCCTCGGGTGTACTGGATATCCTCTAGGGAATCGGTACCGACAAAGATTTTTTCTGGATTACATATCTCAATAGAGGTGGCGATGAATTCATTCATCGATGGGTTGTCAAGTTTCTTAATTTTCTGGTAATCCTTCTGGTGTAATCGGTTTTTAAGGATTGCGAGAGTTTTATGTTTCACAAGCATTCCCTATTTTTCTTTTTTAAGAAAAATACCTCATGTAGATATAATGTATCGATATTTAAAAATACGGCGTGAGCATGATCATCGTTTTATGAATAATAAGAGGGTATCACTGATTTTTTTTCGTTTAAGGGACAATTGAGATGGTAATCAAAATGTGTGAAGGAAAAATAAGTAGGTATGACTGTAGGTAAATTTTTTCCTGTTCGACGATGTCTGAATTGCTGTAAAAAAATACGATTAGATCTTTAGATTTCATAAATATATATTTTTATATGCGAGAACGATATCGCTGATTCCCTACGTAATAGAAAAACATTCATAGTTACTTATACTCATCCCAACTCTTTATCTTTAGATCTGAAAGAGTTACCTGCGAGATTGCTTCGACAAAACGTTTCGCGAGCTGAATGTTTGTGATAAGCGGAACGTTGAAATCAACAGCCTTACGACGAATCAGATAATCATTATCAAGTTCTTCTTTCTCGATGTTTTTCGGGATGTTAATGACTAAATCGATTTTTCCTTCAGCGATATAGGTAAGTGCGTTTGGTTCTTTTTCTTCCAACGGCCAATAGAGAACTTCCGCGTCGATGCCGTTTCCCTTCATGAAATCAGCAGTTCCTTTTGTCGCATAGAACGAATATCCCATGTTCTGAAGTATCCTGGTGCTTGAAAGGAAATCTGCTTTGCTATCAACCGGTCCTGTCGATAAAAGTATCGTCTTTTTTGGTAATGTAAACTCGACAGACAACAGACTTTTCAGGAATGCTTCGTTGAAGTCATCTCCAAGGCAGGCGACCTCCCCAGTTGATGCCATTTCGACACCAAGAACAGGGTCTGATCCTTTCAGTCGCGTGAATGAAAACTGGGATACTTTCACCCCGACGTAATCCAAATCAAATGCAGATCGATCTATTCGAGGGACACGTTTCCCCATGATAATTTTTGTGGCAAGATCAATAAAATTAATCTTAAATACCTTGGATACAAACGGGAAACTCCGCGATGCACGCAGATTGCATTCAATGACCTTGACATCATTGTCTTTCGCGATGAACTGGATGTTGAACGGCCCTGTTATCTTCAACGAAGCTGCTATGCTCTTGGTGATGGTTTTCACCCGTCGCATAGTCTCAAGGTATGTTCGCTGTGGAGGAAGCACGATTGTCGCATCACCGGAATGAACCCCCGCGTTTTCAACATGTTCAGAAATCGCGTAACAATAGAGTTTTCCATGATCTGCGACCGCGTCGATTTCGATTTCTTTTGCTCCAGTGATAAACTTACTAATCACAACAGGGTATTTCTTGCTGACCTCAGATGCTTTTTTAAGGTACTCACGGAGTTCTTTATTACTCAGAGCAATACTCATTGCTGCACCGCTGAGCACATAACTTGGTCGTACCAACACCGGGTAACCAACCTTATTCGCGAAGTCCTCCGCGGTTTCTAAACTGGTTAGCTCCTTCCACGCTGGTTGATCCACCCCTAGGGTATCTAATAACGCAGAAAACTTATGACGATCCTCTGCAATATCGATATCTTGAGGTGAGGTGCCAAGAATAGGGACACCAACTTCATGTAAGGAAAGTGCAAGGTTGTTAGGAATCTGCCCACCCATGGAGACGATCATCCCTAGCGGTGTCTCCTTTTCATAGATATCCAAAACTCGTTCAAAGGTGAGTTCTTCAAAATATAATTTATCGCAAATATCATAATCAGTACTCACAGTCTCCGGGTTGCAGTTGATCATAATGGTTTGATATTTCAGTTTCCGTAATGTTGTAACAGAGTTCACGCAGCACCAGTCAAATTCCACAGATGAACCTATCCGGTACGCACCACCACCGAGCACGACAACCTGATGTTTTTGTTTAAAGTCAATGTCATCGGTACTCGCATTATACGTCATATAAAGATAGTTGGTTTGTGCGGGGTACTCTGCAGCTAAGGTGTCAATTTGTTTTACGGATGGAATGATTTTGAGTTTTTTTCGTCGCTTCCGCACTTCAGGTTCGCTACTCTTCGTCAACAGTGCTATCTGGTGATCTGAAAATCCTTTTTGTTTCGCTTCTTTCAAGAACGCATGTGGTACCTCAGCCAGAATATATCGTTTCATTTTTGCTTCGATTTCAACGATGTTTCGAATCTTATACAAAAACCAGGGTGTGACTTTTGAGAACTTAGCGATATCCTCTATAGAGTACCCTTTTTTAAGCGCTTCAACTATCGCAAAGATTCGTTTATCGGTCGGTTTTCGCAGCTCTGTTTCTAAATCGGAAAATTCAAGTGAGTTGCAGACCAGACCGTTCATCCCACAGTCAAGCATCCGAATTGCTTTCTGCAATGCCTCCTCAAAGCTCCTGCCGATTGCCATGACCTCTCCGACGGATTTCATCTCAGACCCGAGACGAACGCTCACTCGTCTGAACTTCTGCAAATCCCATCGGGGGAACTTCACCACCACGTAATCAAGCGCAGGCTCAAAACAGGCGGATGTCTCCCCAGTAATTATATTTTGAACCTGAGTTAAGCTGTATCCTAGACTGAGTTTCGCTGCAATGAAAGCTAAGGGATACCCGGTTGCTTTTGATGCGAGTGCAGAGCTGCGACTCAACCGTGCGTTCACCTCAATGACACGGTAATCCTCAGATTGTGGGTCTAACGCGAACTGGATGTTGCACTCACCAACAATCCCTAGATGCCGGATGACTTTAATGGAAAGAGCGCGCAGCATGAAATTCTCAGATGCAGTGAGAGTCTGCACCGGCGCAGTAACAATGCTTTCCCCGGTATGAATCCCCATCGGATCAACATTTTCCATAGAACAGACCACGACGCAATTATCATACTGGTCTCGCACCACCTCGTATTCAAGCTCTTTCCACCCACCAAGGTACTCCTCAATAAGGATTTGATTGGAATAAGAAAACGCTTTTTTCGTCAGCTCTACTATTTGTTTCTTATTATGAGCGACACCAGATCCAAGACCTCCAAGAGCATACGCAATCCGGCACATGACTGGATAGCCAATTTCCTCTGCAAACGCTACCGCGTCATTTACGTTTTTCACTGCCTTACTCACGGGGATCTTGAGGCCAATTTCCTTGATTTTTTTCACAAACAATTCGCGATCTTCTGTATCCTGAATCGCCTGAATTGGGGTGCCAAGAACTTCGACTTTATACTTCTTTAATACACCTTTTTCAGCTAGCTCCAAACCGACGTTTAACCCAGTCTGTCCCCCGAAACCAAGGAGAATACCATCAGGCCGTTCTTTTGTAATAACTTTTTCGACAAATGATGCATTCACTGGCAAGAAATAGACTTTATCTGCAAGATAATCAGAGGTTTGAATCGTCGCAATATTTGGGTTTACTAAAATTGTTTTGATTCCTTCTTCCTTTATCGCTTTGATTGCTTGACTGCCGGAGTAATCAAACTCTCCAGCTTGACCAATCCGTATCGCACCTGAACCAAGCAAGAGTATCTTTTTCCATTTTGGTTTTTTATGGTTAATCATTTCATCGCTCTCACAAACAAGTCAAATAAAAACTCAGTATCATCAGGACCAGGGGATGCTTCCGGGTGGAACTGCGCTCCAAAGAACGGTTTGGAGAGATGTTTTATGCCTTCGTTCGTCTGATCATTCCCATTGGTGAACCATTCTCGCCAATCCTGGGCTAAGGTATCTGCATCCACTGCATACCCATGGTTCTGCGAGGTGATGTAGCAGCGGTTCGTCCCACATTCTATGCATGGTTGATTCTGACTCCTGTGGCCATATTTCAGTTTGTATGTATTCGCACCAGCAGCGAGTGCAAGTATCTGAGACCCAAGACAAATACCAAGGATTGGTTTGTTTTTTGATAACATCGTTTTGACATGTTCAATGATTTCGTTGCATTTCTTTGGATCACCAGGACCATTTGACAATACAATTCCATCAACGTCTTCAGTGGTGAAATCATAATCCCACGGAACTCGAACGACCGAAAAGTCCCGCTTCAAGAACGCTCGAATGATACTATTTTTCGTCCCACAATCAACCAGCAGAACCTTCAGTTTTCCCTTCTTGTACACTATGGGCTTTTGAATACTCACTTCTGCTACCAAGTTTTGTTTGTTCGGATCGCGGAGCGAGATACGTTCATCATCATGGATTATTTTTCCAAGCATGGTTCCTTTCTTTCGTAGCTTCTTGGTTAACTCTCGTGTATCAACATTATAAATCCCTGGTATGTTTTGCTCCTGCATCCACACGGATAACGATTTCTTTGCGTTCCAATGAGAATATTCATGAGAATAATCTGTAATAATCAACCCTGCAACTTGAATGTTTTCAGACTCGAAAAATTTCAATAAATTGTCTTCTCGTTCATTACCAGGAACTCCGTAGTTGCCGATGAGTGGATATGTCAATACTAAAATCTGTCCGCGGTATGAAGGATCAGTGAGACTCTCTGGGTACCCAATCATTCCAGTGTTAAATACAACTTCACCGGTCGTAGGTGAATGAGAACCAAAGGAAAACCCGGAGAATTTAGATCCATCTTCAAGAATAAGTTTAGCCTCTTGCATTGATTTCATACTCCAAATTTTCTCTTATTTTTATACTCGATTTTGTCAATCAAGAATATAATGTCATTGTAAATAATTTTCAATCATGATCTCTCAATGCCGTGTTGACACGATAAGTCCCTGTCCTATGTTGAAGATTCGATGCTTTGTTTTAATTCTTTTGGTGGTGTTGTGAAAACACGTTCGACATCGGTTAATGCAAAAATATAAATATTATAATTGATATAAGTAATATAATAGATATAGAGGCGATCCTATGGGAAACACAACCATTGCTGTTACTCAAGAAACAAAAAAAGCTCTTCAGGAACTAGGGACAAAAGGAGAAACCTACGATTTCATAATTAAAAAATTAATCAAACGATTTGCTTGGAAAAAATTAGATGAAGAATGGAACAAAATTCTAACTCAAGATGAATTTATTCCACTTAATGAGCTGTGAATTTGATGTCCTACACGGTTCTTGTTTCTAAGAAGTTCCAGCAAAAGTTCCATCAATTCCCAAATAAAATCCAAAATCAGATACGCAATGCATTAAACGAATTACAAGAAGATCCTTATACGTCTCGTCCGAAATGCGATGTTAAAGAACTCAAAGATACATACCCGAAGAAACATCGTCTGAGGATTGGTGATTACAGAGTTATTTATTTTGTTGAAAAAAATAATGTAAAGATTATTGATCTCATAAAAAGAGAAAATGGGTATGGGCGATTAGAATAATTTTTTGCTAAATTGTCATATTTTGTATCTAATCAAAAGAGGTAATGATAGTAAAATCAGACTCTAATCAGAAATCATTCCAACAGGAGAAGTTTATTATAGGTTAATGATTATTCAATAATTTCTCCTGTTTGATAAATAACTTTGTTGTGATTGGAATACCTACCAGACAAAAAGAAAAAAATGGAGATTTTGATGAGTTATTCTAGAGTCCTAACAGTTGTCTTAGTATCGGAAACGCATGCGGGAATCGTTCCAAGAATTGTAGGAATGGGTGAAACGAGGTACTTGTAGGCATGCTTACTTCAAGAGTCGCCCAGGCACTTTCCGCATGGAACACATCCTTGGCTTTTACCATGATAGTATAGGTCCCTTTTTTTGTGAAAGTGTGGCTTAGGGTGACATTCTCATTGGAAGAATATGGACCAACCCAACTACTGTTCGTTGTATCCCCCCAATCGACAAAATACAAGACCTCATCATCCTCAGGATCTTGTGCCACAACCGAATAGGGATATGCAACTCCTACTTTCCCTTCTGTCGGACCTTGAATCGAAGGGGTGACCGGCGGTGTATCATGCATAGTCACCAGCGTCTGCACTCGATACCCAGACAAACCGCTACTAGAACATTGTACAACGACGCCACCAGATCCGGTTTCCCTCCCTGAGGCGGTATCATCAATCATGGTTGGAGCCACCAAGGATATCGAATAATACCCACCAGCATCGGTAGTTGTACTCCAACTCCCACCGGTAGAAGGAATCTGAACAGTAACTGCGCCATTCTGCACCGGGGCACCAGTCCCGGTGTTAACCACCTGACCAGAAACGACGACCGAGACACCAGGCGCCACCACCGCAGGTTCAATCTCCTCTGACACCGTCAGCGGCTGCGCTGCCCGGGAAAACGACTTCAGACTCTGCGTCATCTGTACCGTCATGTTCTCATTACTCTGAGCAATCATTGATTTTACGATATTTCCTACATCAGAAGAATACCACGTCGTCGCATTCCCACGAAACACCGTGAAACAATCAAAGACACCTGCTTGGACACTGACTGATTCCTCAGCGATGCATGACACGATCTCATCAATCAACTGGTTTCCATTCAACGACTGCTCATATATTCCCAGGATGCTGAACGACCCTTGGGTCATAGTGGTCCCTTCAAGCTGCCATTGCTCACCGACTGACAAAGGGAAATCGAATATCTCCAAAGCAGGAGAAGACGTCGTCACTAGATTCAATTCATAGGGAAACGGGATATACGAGATCAGGATGGTCCCTTGCGATTGAATCTCTGAAGTTTCTTCAGCGAGATCAGACAGTCGCATATACGACGTCCCGGTTATCCCGCCAGAAACCGTACCAGAGGTACTGTTTATGACCAACGTACCGCTGATGGTTCCGGTTAGTGCCACCTTGTACGCATCACCGACGATCCCGACCACCCGTTGTTTGAAATTCTGTATGGTCCCAGAAAACGACCCATTCGTACTCGAATAATATAAAGGATCGATCGTGTAGGTCCACTCATCCCCCTGATACCAGGTAGGGATATCCCCCTCGCTTGCCTTCTCTATGGCCTCGACGAGAAGTGAAACAGAGTGTTGTTGCCTAGAAATGCTACCCATCGACGGAATAACACTAGAATACATGAATAAAAAGAGTATCCCACAAACGATTATGTTCCTACTCAGACTCTTTCTCCATTTAACATTTTTCATACGGTTTCCTTCTTAGCCGTACCATAAGGATGAACGACATTTAAATGTTTTCAAAAAGATAAAATTTACAGGTTTTTATCGAAAAACCAATCAAAAAAACATCAAAACAGGTGAACTAAGACATCTATTAGAGCATTGTTCAACAGGAGAAATCCTGAGATTTACCATATTTTCATCGTTTCAATGATCATGTCGTAAAAAAATACTTTTTGATCGGAATCAATCCATATAAAGAATTAAATATAGGATGCTAATTATTATTATTATAAATGGAGGAAAAAAAATGAACAAAAAAATCGTATTCGTAAGCGTTGTTACAGCAGTAATTATTCTTTTGACAGGCTTTACCCCTGCTCTTGCCTCAAATAAAGACAATCTTATCGAGATTAAAAACGATCTTGTTACTATCGAGGTGAATCACTATCTTGGTAGACAACCAAAACAAGTACGTACCACCGTCACAGCGAGTGAAGCTGAAGAAATACGACAATATTTAATTGAATTGTATAACGCACAGGAAAGGAACGATCGTCAAGCTATTTCTACCTATGAAGCACTACTTAATGAAAAAGGAATTTTTGGAAACAGTTATCAAAAATTCTATTCAAATGATAACGGAATGACACTGATAGAAAAAACAAAATTACCACGATTCCCTTCAAGTCTAGCAGGTGAAAATATCTCAAATCGCTTCTGTTATTTCAATGCGATTGGTGAAGGGCTTGTATTCTGGTGGCTAGCGTTATTATTCTTGCAAGCAATTGTTAACGTGTTAAAGAATGTAACAAATCCCATTGCATTGTTAATTTTATTATTAGCTTTATTACCATTGGCGATAGTTATGATGTTATTGACAAATTTGATACCTTTTAGAATACTCGCGCCCACTGGAGCAATGTCTCTGAAAAATGGAACAATATCTTGTTTAGGGCTCAATGGATTTCAAAGAGTAAAAGTAGGTGCGGAAGCGTATGGCGTAAACCTCAGTTGGTTTACTGGAATTACCATAAACATACCTCCCATAAACAATCGCACAGCATTTCTCTTTGTTTCCGGATTTGCATTGAAAGCAGAAAAACTCATGACATAACACAACATGAATGTCTGGCACTGTTACTGAGAAAATCATTCATGACATGACCATTAATCAAGAATATTAAACTGGGAGTAGTATGGAGAAAAAACATTTTATAAACCAGATAATCACCATAGGGATCCTCACCTTTTTTTGCAGCCTCGCACTCACCCCGGCAACAAAAGCAACATACGAATTACCACCACCACAGACCATTGACATGAACCTGGAACAAACCATCTTCCGGAGAATGTCGATACGAGAATTCAACAACGAAACGATCACCGATGAACAACTCGCAACCATTCTTTGGAACGCAGCTGGATACAGACAAGATGGAAACCGCACTATCGCAGGGATCAATGGTACGTATGCAAGCGTTATATACGTCCTGAAAGAAGACGCAGCGTACACCTACAACCCCGTAAACCATTCACTCCAATTCTATAAGCCGGGAGACTGGCGAGATACGGTTGGTTACCAATACCCAGGCGCACCCCTTGTCCTTGGTCTCTGCTATAACACAACGTTAACAACCCCTAACAATGCAGCAGCCGAAATAGGAGAAATCTGCCAGAACATAGCATTTACCGTCGACGCACTCAACCTCGGAACCGTCGTCACCGGAGGACTCCCCCCAGCAATTGATAGAATGGGCATCCCGGAAGATCAAGCAGGCCTTATCCTCATGCCCATCGGACACCTCCTCCATCCGTATAACTTCAAATATAGACTGCTGTGGTTCTCACTGCTCCCCAAAGTCATAGAAACGCAAATGAACCTTACCACCGCACTTCAACAACGAACACAAACGACCAGCTTTCAAGGCACCATCAGCCGACAGGAACTGAGCCAACTTATCTGGTCATCCTACGGATTCTCCTACTATCTTGACAAAAGCAACCAAGACCTTAACCAAGTCAAACGACATCGAACCGTCCCGAGCGCTCACGCCTATTACCCACTTGAAATCTACGCGGTCACTGCCTCGGGCGTCTATAAATACCAGCCGAACCTTTTGATGATGTTTGGTAACTACTCAGCTGACTTCATCGGACTGCCCGTCGTAACCTACCTCCAAAAAATAAGAAACGGGGACAACCGAGCATCTCTCGCAGCTGCATCATCACTCCCATCTCTTTCCTCTGCCCCCCTTTCTATTATCACGGTTTTGAACTGGAACAAGACAAAAAACGCCGGTGAACAATATCTTCAGTTCTGGTACTTCGAAGCAGGAGCAGCAGCCCAAAACATCATGCTCGAAGCAGCTGCATATGGATTCAAGAGTAACATCGTACTCCCAACAAACAATACGACATTGTCATCCTTGCTGAAACTCACCGAGGGATACACACCACTTCTCATCGTACCGGTTGGTAAATAAGGGAAAATCAAAGCCTCATGATTACTGAACCATCGGAATCAGATTTAAACACAATTAGAATCGCTTCGGATCAGTCGCGACATCAATAAGAACAGGTTTTTTCATCCCAAGAGCCTGCTCCACAGCCTTTTGGAAATCCTCTGGCTTTGATACTCTGAGCCCCACACCACCACACGCATCTGCATAACGTGCAAAATCAGGATTTAACAGGTCTGTACCAAAATTCTGATACCCCTCTGTTTTTTGTTCTACCTGGATCATCGCAAGCTGTTTATTATTCAACACCACCACGACCATTGGTAAATCATACTTTACCGCTGTAACAAAATCAGCCATCGCCATGGAAAAACCACCATCACCAGTGATGCACACCACCGTATTATTGGGAAACGCTAGTTTCGCTGCAAGAGCACCAGGAAGCCCAAAACCCATGGAACCAAGGTATCCTGACATGACAAAACGCTGATGTTTCATCATAAAATTACGACCAAACCACCATCCATTCTCCCCAACATCAATAGAAATGATAGCATCATCAGGAAGAATGTCCGAAAGAACCTTCATGATAAACGGAGGGCGCAGTGGAGTTGCTTTTGGATCTGCCTCTTTCTCCAGTTGTTCAAACCATTTCTTTTTCATCTCGGTTATTTCTCGTAACACCGAATCATTCTTTTTCACCTGGACAGCCTCGACGAGCTTCGGCAGAACAAGTGCAACATTCCCCCATAACGCGATGGTAAAAGGGATTTTACCAATTTTTAACGGATCAATTTCAACCTGAACCAACGATTTATTTGTTGGTACATGCGTCTGTTTTGAAAAACCAACACCAAGCGTAATCAACAAGTCAGCATCATTGACTACCTTGCGGGTATACGGGGAACCCACGTTCCCGAGAATCCCCAGCACCCATTTGTTCCCCTCAGGAAGAATCCCTTTCGAGCGAAACGTCGTCACAATCGGTGCTTTGATCTTCTCCGCAAACCGAAGAAGCCACTCCCCGTTCCCAAACGCACCCCAACCTGCTAGAATCACCGGTTTTTTCGATTCATCAATCAACGCGACCGCGTTTTGTATTTCTTTTTCATCAGGTAAGATATCAAAATTCGTAAGACACGTCTCCCGCTCACAACTATCTCCATCCAAGAATGCTTTCTGGACATCATTCGGAACAGAAATCTGCGCGACCCCACGCTGCACAATTGCGTGTCGTAACGCCTGCGTCAGAATCTTCAATGACTGTGTTTTATCATAAATCGTGTTGTTATAGACTGTGATAGGCCGGAAAAATGCATCCTGGTCGATCTCCTGAAAACTCCCATCACCGATATATTGACCAGCGACCTGACCATTGATCGAAAGCACCGAAGCCCTGTCTTCTTTTGCATCATACAAACCTGTTGCAAGATTGCTTGCGCCAGGACCAGCAATCGTCAAACACACAGCAATCCTCCCGGTGAGCTTATGATACGCGGACGCAGCCATCGCCGCGTTTTCCTCATGACGAACTACGATATACCGCATCTTCTTATTTGTACGAAGTGCTTCAACAAGACCAAGCGAAGACGTCCCAGGGATACCAAACACAAGAGTAATATTCCATTTTTCAAGTTCACTCATTAAAACATCGGAAACCGTCGTCTGAGGTTTTTGCATAAATTCCACCCACTCCTATAACCAACCAACGTTATCTAAACATTTCCGTCTTCTTTTTAAAAAAAAATATTACTTCACCGCCTCAGTTAGGCGGACTCAATAATATCTCGTAAGCATGTATTTTTTTCTTTCATTTCCTGGATTTTACGGTCAATATCATGAAGACGTCGTAACGATCGTATAACAAGATACAGACCAAAGAAAATGAGAAAGGAGCACAGCAGAAACAACGGAACCGCGAAATACAAAGAGGAATTCAGATCATAGTATCGCGAGGTTGCAACAAGAATCGTAAACACAGAGGTCGGGACGGTAAAAAGCGCAATAGCTGTACGAAGAACAGAAAGCGATGTACGTTTTTCCGCTAACAATAAACTTACTGCAGTATAAATTTCAGATGATTCATCTTTTATTTCTATGGCCATGCAAACGTATCCTCTAATTGTCTGGATTCATAAACAAATATCATCCTTATCACCCTACCGGAAAAAAGAAAAAGAATGAGGAAGACCGTAGTTTATTACCGATTCTTTATCCATGTCGCAATATCTGCAACAACCTCTTCAGCGACATGCCCCTCAACCAAATACTCATTATATGACGGCACACCAGTTCCAGTAATGAATAAATGGTTCAACGTCGGATAGGTTTTCAATGTGACGGACATGTTCCCAAAAAAAGTGAATACTTCTTTTGTCAACTTTAAAAGCAATGAAATTTTTGTGAAAAAAGTGATTTGTAATAAAAATCATGGAAAACATTTAAGAGGGACGAGGCTTTCAAACCTTCACTCAAAATCGTTCTCGAGGGAGAATATGAAGCTATCCGATGTACTAGAAACAACGAAAAAAGAACCCCATTGTGGGATGTGTAAGGTAGATTTTCTTGGGACTGGTGTGTGCCCGGCCGGTAAAAAGCACGGGTTTGTCGCATATTGGCCTGAGGGACGAATGGAACTTGCGAGAGCATTAGCAGAAAACGAAGTCGAACCAACGAAAACACTCATCGACATTGTAAATTCTTGTAATCTCTGCGGGATTTGCGATCGGCAATGTTATTTTATTACACAGCGAAGACCAACGCAAGCCCAACAAGCATTAAAAGACTACGTCAAGACCTTAAAGCCAAATACATTCAAGCCCATCCCAGATGATGAGGTTGTAAAAGACCTTCGCTCTATTGTGGGGAACGACTGGGCAACAAATGATCCGATCATTATTGCCTCTTATCTACGCTCAATTATAAGGCAAAAATCCTCGGGCAATTTCTATATTGTAATGCCAAAATCAACAGAGGAAATAGTTGCAATTGTACAGCTTGCCAACAAACATAAAATCCCATACCTCCCGCGAGGGAATGGTACTTTCTTTGGAGTGGCTTTGCAGACTCTCCTCGCTGAGGCGTGTTCTATAGAACAGGGGATTATTATTGATCTGTGGAGGATGAAAGATATTCACATTGACGCTGAAAGCTTCACTGCAACCGTCGGACCAGGAGTGACCTCTTTTGAGCTGCAAAAAGCAGCGCACGTTCATAAGTTACGTGCAAATGTCGCAGAAGCTGAATCCTGTGTCTGTGCGAACGCTCAGAACCTCGGTATCGTTACCACATGGAGTAATACCTATGGATGGGGGACAGACAACTTCATCGACGCGGAATTCATCGACTCAACGGGAACAATAATGCATCTGAGTGATAAGGACATACCAAACCCGTACGCCTCTGAACAAGGTCTCTTAAGTCTGTCTCTTATTCCATCGGTGATTGTGACGCAACTGACGTTAAAACTCCATCAGATTCTTGACGATGAAGAAGCAATCTTCATCCCGTTTACCAATCTTTCAGATGCCCTAGATATGGCTCATAATCTGGCAAAGAGAAATATCGGTATTTCTTTAGCAGTCATCTCAAGGAAATATCTCACAGAGTTTATTTCTCCCACGCATGAAATTGCAGAAGATTTTAACTACATCGCAGAAAAATATCTGAAACTCAATTATGTTGTTGATGTCATCTGCGATAAATATCACAAGAAAATTATCGAAGAGCTTGCAGAGGTCAGCTTTGGTCACTCTATGATAAAAAGTTTGATTCTTGGCTCATCGAAGCTTGCATCCATGAAAGAGAGTAGTCTGCTAAAAATGATTGCAGAAGAGGAGAACCCGTTGAAGGCCGTCTTTGGTGGACCGATGCGGAAGCATTTCGAGAAAGGTCTTGCTGCCTCTCCACATGAACTCGTGAAGGTCTTTGACGAGGATTTACGGGATTTCTTCGAAAATCTTTATTCAAAACCGGAATTAACCGATCCGGTCTGGCTTCATTCCTTCCGCATTCTTCCCTGTCGCATGGAAAGAAAACATATGTGGATGTATCGCGGAGGCTACATGCCAGGAGACAAGGAAACTATCTTAAAAGTGGTCGATGCATTGGAAAAACCTGCTGAGAAATACCATATCGAAGGATCCTTCGGGTTCCTCAGTTACCTCGAACGTGGTAAATTAGCTCATCTGGAATATGATTACTACTACGACCATACCGACCCAGATGCACGTAAAAGAGTGAATAAAGCAATCGTCGAATCTTGGAGAAGACAATTCGCGATTAAAGGAGTCACTCCGCTCGAGTTTATATGCAGTAAAGGACTCCATAGGAAAGAGCATATCCTCTATCCGTTCCCAGAGGGGTTATCTGAAGAGGATCTCGTCCATTTCGAAGAACTTATAGAAACTCTCTTCGGAGGTGAAGACACATGGTAAAATATCTATCAGAAGAATGGGCTGCACAAGCCAAGAAAAAAGTCTTAGATGAGCTGGACCAGACAAAAGACCTAAAAAACATGAACGCGTCATTGTTAAATGTCGTACAAAATGTCCCACCAGACCAAAAAACAGTGTATTTCTACATCAGATTCGTTGATGGGAAACTCGAAGAGCTTCTGGCAAGCCCTGACGAATCCATAAAGCAGAAAAACGCTGAGTTCACCATCACCGGGGATTACACCACGTTCGTCCAAATCAGCAGCGGACAAATGAGTTCGGCCATGGCGTTACTGAAGAACCGGGTGAAGATGACCGGAAATAAAATGAAGGCTTTTACCATCACAAAACCAATTGATACTTTTAATATGTGTATAAAAAAAATTGAAACTGAATATTAGGAACTAACATTGTGAGAAAATGACTCCAACAATCGGAAACGGGGATTACACGCAAAGATTAGAAAAATTTATACCGCCGAAGGAGGAGTGGACGCCTGTCGATACAGCGCTGCATGCCCCGAAAACTTTTTTTAGTGATTACAAAAAAGCACACGAGTTAGTGTTTCCTGCTATCCAACATACCTTCAAACACCACTATGAAAACAACTTCCTGTATCATCGAGTCTGTGAGGTAAACGGTGTAACCCCCGATGCAGTTAAATCAGAAAAAGATTTGAAGAAAATACCATTACTTCCTGATGCTTTTTTTAAGGATTATCCTGAAGGAAAAGGTTTTTTGAACTGGTTAAAAACAATTTTCACAGGTTCACTCCCAAAGCCAGTCTTTAAAAATGATAACCCCTCACACGATGAGGTTATCGAGGAGTTCAACAAAAAAGGCACCAGCATTATGTTTACCAGCGGCACCAGCGGTCGTTTCAGCTTCATTCCTCGCGATATGCGCTCTTGGAATCGTGTGAAATATAGTGCTATGAAATCGGTTATTGAGTTAATGGATTATGACCCAGATGATTCAGTAATTTTATTGATCCCTGATCCTCGTCAAACAAACCTGACGATCGCAAGTCTTTTCGGTATCGCCTATGATTTGTACAACCCGGCGAATATCCATGTTGCGTTGGACATGAAAATAACCACGCAATTTCTAAGGATGCAACGGGATGAAACAATCGGTATTTCAGAGAAAATAAAAGCTAAAGCGTTGTCTACGATCAGCCCGTTGGTACAGCGGACATCTGACTTACGGATCATTCATTTGTTAGAGCAGATCGAGAAATCTGGTAAACGGGCGAATATCGCTGGTCCACCCTTTTGGCTTGATCGCATTATGGAACGGATGAAAAAAGAAGGAAAAGCCGTGCACTTACCGGAAAGCCAGATTCTCACCGGCGGTGGGTGGAAAGCAGAGGAGAACAAACGCACCCCGGAGGAAACATTCAGGAAGAAAGTAGAGGAGGTCCTCGGCATTCCTGAACAGCGCTATCATGATGTGTATGCGATGTCTGAGTGCAGTTCTGTGTTCCTCAGCTGCGAAGGCCATTACAAGCATATTCCTCCCGTGATCGTTCCTCTTGTTCTTGATGAGGATCTAAACCCGATTGGATATAACGAGGTCGGGCGTTTTGCATTCATTGATCCACTCCCGGAAAGCTACCCCGGTTTTATCATCACCGGTGATCGGGTGAAAATATTGGAGCACTGCCCGGTTTGTAACCGAGAAGGACCCGTGCTTGATATCGAGGTAACCCGTCTTCCTGGTTTTGAAGGAAGAGGATGCGCAGCGGTGATGGCTGACCTTATGCATCAGGATGGTGAAGAACATAGTGCGTTTCCCGTCGGATGAATGGATAAAAATCTTCAAAGAAGAGCTCAATAACAATAAAGCCTATGAAGAAGCTGCAAAAGACTGGGAAGGGGATTTCCTTTTTGTGATAACCCCGGATGAGGATTTGAAAAAAGAAACCGTGTTTTACATCGATCTCTGGCATGGGAAATGCAGGGATGCTTATCTTGTGAAAGGTGAAAAAAATGCGATGTTTGTTTTCAAAGGGCCGTATTCCAACTGGAAGAAAGTCATCAGAAAAGAACTCGACCCTATTCGAGGGTTAATCAGAGGATTGTTCACCGTAGAAGGTGATTCTCGGGTCATCCTTGACCAGGCCAAAGCAGCCCAAGAACTGGTGAACACCGCAAGTAAGATCCCGGTTGTCTTTTGAAGGGTAGATGCATGGAAAGAACCATTGATTGTTTTTTCTGGAATCCAAACCTTGGTGTTGAAGATGGTTTAGATTTTACCTATGAAGAGGTCGGCAATGGCATTACGCTTAAAAAACCGATTTTCACTATTGACGTTCTTGAGAAAATCATTGCAGGGATAAAAAAAGCGCGACAAGACTACCTGCTCAACCACGACATCCCTGCGGTTCTTGATGCGATCGACAAGGTAACTGCTCTCTGGATGGACCCAGGATACAAGGGAAGAAAAATGGCACGAGATGTCCTGCCGACAGTGACTGGTTTTTCAGTAGAAATGATTGAATCCTGGGGTTTTGATTATTTTTTCGACATCCTTAAAAAAGAAAACCTCCCTTTATTAGGGAAACTCCAACCAAATAATTTCAGGGAGTTCTCATCGCTCGGCGATGGCCTGGTGAAGGCTTACGGTAAATCATACATTCATCATTCCAATTACCAGCCGGAAGTCATCGGTCATATCTGTGCAGGGAACATCCTTGGCCTTGCAGCCTTTGAAATGGTGATGGATAAACTTGTTGATGCTGCAACCTGGGTGAAAGTCCCCTCTGAAGAGCCTGTTTTTGGTGCGCTGTATGCAAAATCTATTGAAGAAATTGATCCTCTTCTTGCACATACGATAGCGGTCCTCCCGTTCGGAAGCGACAATACAATGGTTCAGGAGTTTCTTTTCTCAAAATCAGATATTGTGCGAGCTACCGGGGGAGAAAACGCGCGGAAGAATCTTTCTGAGTTGGCAGAGAAATACAAGGTTCCTCTCGCTGGCCACTGGCATAAGTTTAGTTTTATTACTATCGCACGAGAGTACCTTGATTCCCAAGCTCGTGAGATCGCGGAGTTAGCCTCGCTTGATGTGTGCGCATGGGACCAACAAGGGTGTTTCTCTCCACAGGAAATATTTGCTGAGACCGGGGGAAGTGTTTCACCAAAAGACTTTGCCAAGCTGCTTGCTGAGGAAATGGAGACGACATCGCGTGCCCTTCCCAAGGGTACAAACTCAGGAAAAATGCACGTGTTAGATGGTTATTACCAGTATTTCACAAAAGAGATGATGGGCGAACCAGTCAAGATCTTCCCATCATCGACCCATCAATGGCTCGTGATCTATGACGAGAGCACCACGAACTTTGAGCCCTCTCCTTTATTTAGAGTTATTCGAGTAAAACCAATTTCAGATATCATGGAAATCCCAAAGCGGGTCAAACCAATTGGCACTTTTTTACAGACCGTTGGCGTTGCTATCCCCCATGATCGTTTGATTCCTTTTGCGGATGCTATGGGTGAAGCAGGAGCCACCAACATTCGGACAATTAGTAGCATGACTCTGCAGAAAGCCTGGGAGCCATGGGATGGAAGGTTCCCCTTAAATGAACTTTTTGAGCATGATGCTGTCCACTGGGTGAGTATTGACACAAGAGATATTGCAACAGAGATAAAAACTGCTCTCCAGCGGAAACGATCCATTGTCGACCAGAGGCGTTCTCCTCAGAGGAAATAGAGCAATAGGAGTCTTTTTCTTTTTTCTAAAGAATTATCTCCAAATGGTTTACACTTTTAATCAATAATAAAAAAAATATGGAAAATCAGCTGTGAGGGTTGCTTCGTTACGTTTTATTAAACTGCCACCAGGCTTTCAACTCAGTCCCATCGCTGGATTTAAGAATTTTCCCTCTGGAACCCTGAACCGAGTATACCCACGATACTAGCCACTGTATACTCCTATGGAGGTTATATCTAGAGCGAATTTATGGGAGTACCATCTTTAAAATTATGAAAACCTTCAAAACAAACTTTTATTAAGGCCCCCATCTTTAGATATCAGTAGGGGAAAGGTATTACATGAAAAGGAAAATCATGGAATCGTTGTTGGTACTTGCGGTTGTTATGCTTTTTATTTTCCCAGCAGTATCTTCAATGAGTATGCGATCTTTTTCATCGAGAGATAACTATAATATCTATCATCAGTCCGATGAACAAAAGACATCGTTGTATATCCAACATCCGTATGATGAATCATCCATGAGCGATGGACGATCACCCGTAGTTATCAATGAAAAATCAGCTTTATCTACGGGTGAGCCTATGAATTCATCATGGCCGATGTACTGCCATGATGTACATCACACTGGACAAAGTCCATATAATACAGTAAATACGACTGGTGTTGAAAAATGGCGAACCCTGTTAACGGGTTGGGTAGAAGGTTCCCCAATCATCGATAAAAATGGTATTATTTACGTTGGATGTGATGAATTTTATGCTCTGTATCCCAATGGAACGATAAAATGGAAATATTGGGTTGAGGGTGAAATTTGGTCTGCTCCCGCTATCGATGAAAATGGTATTATATATGTCGGTTCGGTCTGGGCAATGCCGAATTATTTCTATGCCTTTTATTCAAATGGAACATTGAAATGGAAATACACTACAAGTTCCTCAGGAGATATATATTCTTCCCCAACGATAGGAAACGATGGGACAATCTATTTTGGCGATGAAGATGCCTATATTAACGCTCTGTACCCCAATGGGACGTTACGATGGAGATACCAGACATTTGGAGCGGTGCTTTCATCCCCAGCTATCGGTACTGACGGGACCGTCTACTGCGGTTCCCATGACAGCAATCTCTACGCACTCTATTCGAACAATGGAACCGTGAAATGGAAATTTGGCACCGGAGGATGGGTGCGGACCGCACCCTGTATCGCTGAGGATGGGACGATCTACTGCGTGTCGCTTGATGGTTATTTGTATGCGGTGTCTCCAAATGGGACGATGAAATGGAGGACAAACGTCGGTGCAGGAACGTCTCCTACCATTGGCCAGGATGGGACAGTCTACGCGGGCTGGAATGTGCTGCATGCGGTGAATCCGACAAATGGGTCAATAAAATGGGTTTTTAACCCAGGTCCTGACCGATGTATCGAGGGTGGTACACCTGCTCATTCCGCAGATGGAACCATTTATTGCGGTGTCATTAAAAGAATAGGTGATATAAGTCAAGGAGGGGAAATTATCGCGATTAATTCTGATGGGACCGAGAAATGGAGGGAGACAATTGCCGATTTTAGAGTCCAGTCAGCTCCCGCTATTTCAGAAGATGGAACAATCTATATTGGATCTAGTTCGGATTTAGGTGATAACAGCTATCTCCATGCGTTCGGCCCCGGTGAACAAAAAACAATAGAAATCACCCAACCAAAACCAGGAGAAATCTACTTATTCGGCCACGATCTTGGCGTCTCCCTTAGTGGAAAAACAATTATTCTCGGTTCAATAAAAGTAAAAGCACAACCTTCTTTAGAAAATGAGATTGAAAGCGTCAGTTTCATCGTCGATGGATCCGTTCAAAATACCACGACAAAACCACCGTTTGAATGGAATATGAACTTACGATACTGGAAATGGCCACCACTCATGCAATTCACAATTACGGTAACAGTGAATTACAAGGGCGGGTGCACCTGGAGCGATTCTATGGCTGTGTCATATTTCCATCTTCGACGTAACTATCCAAAATAGGATAGTTATCATTGAAATAACAAAATAATAAAGATGATTAGGATTTGATATCACATTATCTTATTATCTTCTTCACCTGCATTTAAAATCAGTGTTCTGCACTTTTAATCGACCGTCCACGGTATTTTAAGTGGGCCTGACTCGTTAGTCAAAAGCTAATTAGTCAAATAAATAAGATTATCTGATTTTTGAAATTTATAGGGGTAATTTCAAAACAAACTTTTATTAAGGTCCCCATCTTTAGATATTATTAGGGGAAAGGTCTTTCATGAAAAGAAAATCCATTTCCAAGGATCTAAGCCTTGTCTTCGTTGGTCTCTTATGTATCCCATTATTCATTCCAACAACATTCAATACTACGGTTCTTTCATCAGAGACCAAAACCATGGCTTACAACATCAGTAGTCATAATAATAGTCTCTCTGAAGTACATCGTTTTCCAGAAGGGTACCTTGGAAAATCTTTTATTAGTGAACCATGTAAAATCACTGATATACAGAATTCGGTTAAGGAAGAGTTGGTAAATCCAGTGACCCTAAATGGAGGACCCATGGATTCCCCATGGCCAATGTACAATCATGATGTACATCACACAGGGCTGAGCCCTTATAGTACCGCAGATAATCCGCTGGCGGAAAAGTGGCGATATCTATTACAAGATGATAGCTTTTATTCCGGACCAGCAATTGATCAAAACAACACCATCTATATTGGGAGTACAATTTGGTTATATGCCATTTATCAAAATGGTTCATTAAAATGGCAATATAATAACCTACAATTAGGGAGTGAATGTACACCAGCCATAGACGGAAACGGAATAATATACATTGGAACTATTTGGGGCATGCCAAACTACCTCTACGCCATCTACTCTTATAACGGGACACTCAAATGGAGATATTCTGTCGGCAACAATGACATTGATTCATCACCCGCCATAGGATTAGATGGAACGATCTACTTTGGTGATTGGAGCGGAAATGTCCACGCTGTCAATCCCAACGGTACAAGAAAATGGATGTATCACACTGGTGACGTCATCACTTCATCACCTGCTATTGGCGATGACGGTACTATCTACATTGGTTCCCATGATGATTATGTGTATGCGTTTTATCCGAATGGGACCGTGAAATGGCGATTTAACACAGGAAACTGGGTTCATGCCTCACCAACCATCGGACCAGACGGAATGATCTATATCGGATCCGATGACAGATACCTCTATGCATTGAACCCAGAGGACGGGTCGATGATCTGGCGCTGTAATATAGGATATACCTGGTGCAGTTCCACATTAGGACCAGACGGTACAATCTATCTTGGGGTGTGGGAAATGAAATTCTATGCGATTTACCCAAATGGGACGATCAAATGGACGTATAACGCCCCTGGTCGGATCTGGTTCGGATCATCAGCCACAGTCTCCAGCGATGGAACAATCTTTTTCGGGACGACGACACAGGATGGCGGCTCAGGGGCACTTATCGCTTTGAATCCTGATGGAACCGAGCGATTCAAAAACACGTATGGGTACTTTGCTACGTCACCCGCAATCGGAGATGACGGCACCGTGTATGCGGCTTCCTTCGATTACGCTGGTATGATTGGCCATCTTCATGCCTTTGGCAGAGGCACATTACAAGCCGACGCGGGCGGACCCTACTCAGGTTATGCTGGTAAATCATTCACCGTCTCAGAGGACATCTATGGTGGAACGCCTCCATACACTTGTTATTGGGATTTCGGCGATGGAAACACCAGCACAGAACGACACCCCAGCCATACCTACCACGCTGTAGGTCAATACAACATTACTTTCACGGTGACCGACAGCGAGCAAAATACGAGCACCGATCAAACGACCATCAGTATCACTTACGGCCCCCCATATGTATATTTAGTAAAACCAGAATATGGGATTTACATCGCTAATGTTAAGATTATTTCCCTGGAATCACCACTGTATTTAATTTTCGGACATATCACCCTTATCGTCAATGCTTCGCATCCCGCAGCAGGTATCGACCGTGTCGAATTCTATATCGATGGGAAGCTCCGATTCACCGATACTTCACCCTCCTACTCCTGGGTCTGGAGACAACGATACTTCCTGAATTATATTCATGCGATAAAAATTGTTGTAGTATCAACTGTGGGAACGATCGCTGAACGCAACTACGTTATGATGAAATTCTTTTAGAGATCCCCCGTTTATCTGTGAATAATTAAAGTTAAAATATGACCCGCAGATGTACCTAAACACAATCCATTTATGTATTATTTTTTCATCTGTTAAAAAATTAAGAATGTCGGAAATCCCGACTAGTTAGTCCGATCAATAAGCTTAAAATAATTTGTGTGCAAGTTTTGATTCTGCACATAAATTCTCCTATTTGTGTGCAAAGCTACTTGTTTAATAATTTTTTAACTAATCTTATCGGATGGATACAATTCCATCTGAAGAGAAGTTACTACCTGCATAATGGTATCGAAGGAACCATAGAACAAATGACTTTTACAGGAACAATCACTACACCCAAAACCTGAAATACCTGCGAAATTTTTTTCTAAGGATTGAGCTATCCTACATTCTTCCCTTCGATTATTTTCTTTATAAAATATTTCAACGATCTCTGTAAAAGGAAGAAGATAATCAATATGCCAATGGGTCTTTTTGTCTGTCCGGAGATGTCGCTGTATCCGTTGATCCAGTCCATTTAACGCGGAACCAACGTATGAATAGCATCCTTTTTTAAAATGGAGCAGCCCCTGTTTTCCTACTATGACAGAGGCATCTTTCGGAAGTGTTATAATAAGGAGATAGGCACCTTTCATCAGAAGAATATGTGCATAGGTTCTTATAAGACCAATTCTGTTTCTTACTCTGATGGCAACGCATAATCCGAAGTTTATTGCGGTGGAGTCACTGAAAGAGGCAAAGAAAGAAATAAAGAAAATAGGCAGTGATTCAAAGAGTATCGATATTATGGCTCCTAAAATGATCACAAAGGTCATTAATCTTGAACATGTGGTGTTACAAGATGCCATCATTATTAAGCAGGATATGCTTTCTATCGGGGGAGAAGTTGCGATTCCGCGGGATGCATTTGAACTCAAACAACGTAACGCTGATATCCTCATAATGGGGACAATAACACAATTAAGAGAACTCATTGGAAAATTGGAGCGGCATTACCCTCGTATACAAATCATTTCAAAAGAATTATCTGTGTTATTAAAAGAGATAGGGTAGGATGTTCTTTGTAAACCCTTTGAATCCTACTTGGATATCTAGATACACTGCCGCTGATTCATTTCCATCGGGGACAAATTTCAGATGGTGAAACCCTTTCTCCGTATAATAAAACGGATAGAGGGTTACTATCGGATGAATGGGCGGAATTGAAATACCATTAAGGGTTGCGTAGGAAGAGTTATCAGAAAACATTTCTACTTTTTCAGGCGGAGTAGAAGAAAATGAGAGTACGTAATAGGTAACTCCAATCTTCGGTCGAATACTAATGTAACTCCCAAAAAACATGAGGGTCGGATGAGGGAATGGTTTGTCGTTCCAATTTCTCACGAGGCGATGGGGGACGCCGGTGATCTTTGCAATTAACAGAGGGACGACATAAATTAATGCGGAGCTGAAATTGCTTAACAGTGATCTATTATCTATAGGAGCAGGAGACTGTTTATATGTTGCAAGGAGTGGTTGTGGTGATAGAGAATCTGCCTTTTGAATTGACGCATATACAGGCATTGTTGTCAGTAAAAAAAATGCTGTTATATAGACGGGTATGCTTTTCTTTAAAAATACCTTCGTTCTTTTCTTCATAATATGTTCCTCCCCAAATATTTATCTTTATTATACATTATATAATGTTTATCTATAAATATTTTATTAATAGAGGGATGATAAACGATCAGAGAATGTAATCTATTGTGTTATTCTTTTGTCTTTTGCAGTGAATCTCTCTACTGAAGCCCCAAAAAAGACATTAACTCATAGATGATTCTAGGTCGGAGGTCGTATGGAGAACCCTGTGTGTCCCCTTGATTTTCGATATGGGAGAAAAGAGATAAAAAAAGTCTTTGGTGAAACGAGTAAATTGCAATATCTCTTAGATGTAGAAGCTGCACTGGCTCGGGCTCATGCGGCAGTTGGTAATATTTCGAAGAAGGCTGCTGATGAGATTTCAAAGAAAGCCTCCGTGAAATACGTCACTGTGAAACGAGTCAATGAAATCGAGAAAGAAACTAGACATGACATCATGGCAGTGACGAAAGCATTAAGTGAGGTATGCAGCGGTGACGCAGGGAAGTACGTTCATCTGGGTGCAACCAGCTATGATATTGTGGATACCGCGAATGCGTTGCAATTCGCACATGCAACAGATCTGATCAAAGCACAAGTCAGGGAACTTCGGGTTACCTTGGTAGGTCTTGCGAAGGAATATAAGAATACGATTATGGCGGGACGGACCCATGGGCAGTACTCCATACCGATTACCTTTGGGCTGAAAATGGCGGTGTACGCAATGGAGGTCGACCGGCATCTGGAACGGCTCCATGAGTGTAAATCACGGTTGCTTGTCGGCAAGATGTCTGGTGCGGTCGGATCCGGTGCTGCGATGGGGAAACACGCCTTGAAAATCCAAGAACTGGTCATGGCCGATCTCAAACTAGGGACCGAGGAGGCAGCAACCCAGATTGTGGGTCGTGACCGCTACATCGAACTGTTGTCGGTGCTAGCAAATATCGCAAGCAGTATGGAGAAATTTGCTACCGAGATCCGGAATCTACAACGCAGTGAAATCGGTGAGGTCTCGGAGGCGTTCGAAGCAAAAAAACAGGTTGGCTCATCCACGATGCCGCAGAAACGCAACCCGATTCTTTGCGAGCAAATCTGTGGACTCGCACGCGTCATACGAAGTTTTATCATCCCAGCGTATGAGAACGCGATTCAGTGGCATGAGCGAGATCTCTGTAATTCCTCCTCAGAACGATTCATCCTTCCCCATTCATTGATTATGACTGATTGGATTGTGTTCCAGATGAACAAGGTGTTTCGGAACCTACAGGTGTACCCGGAGCGGATGCGGGAGAACCTGGAGAACTCCAAAGGTCTTCCCATGGCTGAAGCAGTCATGACAAAACTGGTGGAGAAAGGCATGGGCCGGGGTGACGCCCATGAGCTGGTCAGAACCTGTTCTCTGAAAGCAGCAAGTGAGAATAAACAATTCTTCTCGGCGTTACTTGAGAATCCTAAGGTTGCGAAACTGTTGAAGAAGAAAGAACTAGAAGAGGTAATGAACCCGCGGAACTATCTTGGTGTCTCCGATAAAATCGTTGATAACGTGGTAAAGAAACTCACGCGATAATGAAAAGGTGCAGAGCCATGGAAAAACTCGAAAGACTTACCGCAAACACGGAAGAAATCATCACGATCGAAGAACTGAAAACGGTGTTGACTAAGCCGAACCCAAAAGCATACATCGGGTTTGAGCCATCCGGGGTGGTGCATCTCGGATGGAAGATTTGTACCAATAAGATAAAGGATTTTCTCGCCTGTGGTTTTGATTTTACCGTGCTCCTTGCTGATTGGCATGCGTATATCAACGATAAACTCGATGGAGATATCGAGAAAATTAAACTCTGTGGCAAATACATGGAGGATTGTTTTGTTGCTATGGGTATTGAAAAGGAAAAGGTGCGGTTTGTGTACGCAAGTGACTATGTGAATGACGCGAAGTACTGGGAGTTAGTGTTAAAAACATCAAAAGCAACGTCGGTCGCCAGAGTGAAACGCGCGATGGATATCATGGGACGAGGGGAAGAAGAAGCTGAAAAAGATCTATCAAAGTTGTTTTACCCTGCAATGCAGGTCTCAGATATTTTTTATCTTCAGTTGGATGTTGCCTACGGCGGTACAGATCAACGTCACGCCCATATGCTCGCGCGAGATGTGGCAAAAAAAATAGGACGAGTTCCCCCGGTTGCAATTCATACACCGCTTTTGACTGGACTGCAAGCTGGTGGCCGGATGAACCCAATCGAAGCGAAAATGAGTAAGAGCAAACCAGATACCATGATCTCGATTCACGACTCCCCTGAAGCAGTGAAAAAGAAATTGAGCAAAGCATACTGCCCTGAGAAGAAAATCGAGGGAAATCCTGTATTGGAGATTTGTAAGTTCGTCATATTCCCAGACCTTGACGGAAAGCCTTTTTTGATTGAGCGTCCTGAGAAATTCGGTGGAAACCTCGAGTTTAAAACCTACGAGGCTCTTGCAGAAGCGTTTGCCGCTGGACTTCATCCCCTGGATTTGAAGAATGCAACCGCAAATCACATTAATAAAATCCTTGAACCGGTTCACGCGTTCTTTGAGAAACACCCTGAGAATTTTCAGAAAATGAAAACAGCAGGCATTCTTCAATAGCAATGTTTCTAGTTCAGATTAAAAAATAGATTTAAATCATATCTTTAGATTATCCTTGACAATGTTACTGCAAGACGGGTTGATTGTCGGTCTTTTCATGTTTCTTATTGGTATTGCATTATTTGCTGTAGGTCTCTATTTTTACAAAAAGAAACAGTTGATAGCAGATACTCCTACATCGAAGATTCGGTCAATAGCGATGGGACTAGTTGAAATCTTTGGGCAGGTTATACCAATAAAAGAACGGTTGTTTAAAAGTCCGTTTACTGACAAGGAGTGTGTGTATTATCAATTTACCGTAGAGGAATATCGGAGTAGTGGGAAAAATTCTCATTGGGTTACGATTAAGAAAGGGGAGCAGAGAGGTCTTTTTTATCTTAAGGACGACACAGGGATGGTATTGATTGATCCGACTGGCGCAACGATTGAAGCAAGAAGGGATTTTGAATACCAATCAGGTCTTGGGAAGGACCCGCCAGAGCAGGTCATTCGATTCCTCGCCGCAAACAATTTGGCACATGAGGGATTTTTTGGATTGAATAAGACAATGCGTTATCGGGAAACTATTATTGTTCCAGATGAGAACTTATATATCATGGGGACCGCAGGTGAAAATCCTTTAAAAATAGAGGCGACAGAAAACCACGTCGATTCCATCATGATTCAAAAGGGGAAATATGAGAAGCAATACTATATTTCAGATAAATCAGAGAAACAAATTTTGAAAAACCTTGCGATACTTACCTATGGAATGTGGGGGTTTGGGATAGCATTAATTATTGTTGGAGCAATATTGTTTTTCGGACTTATGTAGGTGATAAAGGAGAGATGACATAATGGACCTTTGGGGAATTATTTTTCTTATCATCGGGCTGTTATTCTTTACGTTATTGATCGCACTCTTATTGATTTATAATGGCCTTGTGCGTCTAAAAAACAATATTAAGAAATCTTGGGCAAACATCGACGTATTATTGAAACAACGATCAGATGAACTCCCGAACCTCATCGCTAGTGTCAAGGGATACATGGAGCACGAGCGAGCCACCCTTGAGGCATTAACAAAGGCACGTACTGACGTTCTCCAGGCGACGACACTTTCAAAAAAAGCAGCATCAGATATGCTTATTACCGAGTCGCTGAAAACAATTTTTGCTGTCGCGGAAAACTATCCGAATTTAAAGGCGAATGAGAATTTCCTTAAATTACAAATTAGAATTACCGCGCTTGAAAATGAGCTTGCAGATCGTCGCGAGTTCTATAACGATAGTGTCAACATCTACAATATTCGTATTCATTCGTTCCCAGATATGATAGTTGCCCGGATGATGAAATGTATTGATGAACAGTTATTCAAGGCATCAGAAGAAGACAAGGCTGTTGTTCGAGTAACGATGTGAAATAAAAAATGGGAAAGACTTTAATCTAATTTAATAAAAAAAAAATAATGAGAGAAGGGATAATTATTGCCCTTCGTTGCACGGTTCGTATGTGTTTAACGCCGGATCACCAAAGAGTATGTATTCCTGGAAGCTCACGTATTTTGATTCCATCATTGGACTAAGGCCCTTAGATGCTGTGCTCTTGTATAAATCAGCATAGTTGTTATTTGCCATTTCAATGTCTAACATTGTGTTTCCAGTGTAAATATTGAGTGGTGGCGACCACCAGAGCTGCCAGTCTGCATCTGCAATCAAATAGTTGTTTTTTGCGTTTCTAAGTGCTAATCCTACACTGGTGTTGTATTGTTTCATATCGGTACAAATATCTTCATATATCTTCTCCCCAAAGTGTGCATCTGGGAAGATTCCTTTATTCCATTGACCTTTTGCTTTTATGTATTTTAGATATGTTTGGATTGGCAAATCGTATTTTGTTTTCTTTGGTTCAAGATAACCGCCACCAATATTTGACCCAGTAGGTGATGCAATAAGAGAAGCTACTCCTGCATGTAATAACGATTGACCAATATTCGCCCGTCCATACATTCCATCGATTTTTCCACATATACAGCTTTCCAACCACATAAATGATGGCCCAAGATTCATGTTTGATACTGTTCTTGTATCATAGTCACCTACGGCACTTAAGTCTCCTCCGGGGCCCATGAAACCACCGCCTATCGGTATAATAGTTTGAATAAGCAATGCTTTCATTAATGGGCCACCAAGTCCTGATGCCACGATATCATTTCCACCCACACCAAATAGCTGTTGATTACCATGACCGTTTACAAACAAAAAGTTGCTTGACTCAAATATATCTCCGCCTATAACACTACCTTCCCCAACTAGTTTTCTTACCTGCCATTTTTCAAAGAAGAGTCTGTTTAAGAGGGTACTCTTTTTAATTTTGTATAAAGTTTCTTCGCTAAGTCCCTTTGCCATACCCTCTTCATATAAAGCCCCTTGCAAGTTGAATCCTAATGGTTCCACAACGTCAGATGCGGCTCGTTTATATGTCATTTCAGCGTAACCCGTGAAGGCTTTCATAGGTTCTCCACGTTTAACCTTTTTAAGTAAGTCACCAAAGATTATGTATCTGACTAATGGTTTTTGGAAATCCTGCCCTCCACCAACTAAAAGACCAAAGTTATCTCTCCAAGTCTTCAAGGTGCTCGTAAGTTCATTATAGAACACACTTCGGAGTATCAATGCACTTGCATCCTGAGCATCCCAACCGGTTATACGACCTACAATGTTTTCTATGAAAGGGTATTTCTCCGCAGTGTCACTGTATACATCATTTGCTAAATTAGACCAGTCATAACGTATTGGGTCAATATTACCGTATAGAACATCACTTGGGGTTCCACCACCGCTATAGTAGGGTGTATCATCAACACCATCTCCATCAAGGTCCCCAATAGGTTCAACATGATTTTGATAGTAGTAATTCGGAAGAACGGTCCCATCACCAACTAAAGCAATATACACAGGACTATCTTTATAATGGTCTCTTAAACCTTTGATATCTCGATCATCATTCATTGGAAGACCTGCAAGTTTTGCAAGTAAGGTATTCAAAGGATCATGTATTTCATCAAAAAAATGTTTATTTGATATAGGTACCAGTTTCGGATTTTTCCCGCCCACGTATATACCAGGGCAGGTTTCTCCGCTATCAGTAATTATATTATCATCAGCTGTAAACGCAAACCCAGGTTTACCAAAAATAATCCCTCTATGGTATGCAGTCAAATAAGGTGCAACAGATGAAAGACATTTCATCATTGGATACACTGGATTTTCGAGTTTCTCAACGACAACTCGAGCTGATACTTCACCTTCTTTTTTAACTAACCAGCTACCGGAAGCACCAATAGTATACTCAACCCCACCTCGACCATAAACTACAGTTTCAGAATATATAACATCTTTGGTTATTTTACCACTTGCATCTCTTTCGGCGATACCACCGGCAGCTGTATCACCTGGATAAGCTTCATAATTTTGTAAACCGGAGGGCAATTCTTTTAAATTAGGACCCATTGTAAATAATGCCGAATCTCCCATATCATCACAATTTTCAGCATCATGGTTAATACCCTCAAATTTAATCAATGCATACTTGTAATCCGTAGGTATTGTGTAACTCCATGTGACCAAACCTTTACCGGTTACTTTACCAAGAAGAGCTCCTACAAGTTGGCTCATAGAGCTTGTTTTTATTTTTTCAGGTCCAAAGTTAAACTCTACACTACCTAAAACCTCAGGCGGCCAAGCATCTACTGGATTTGTAAGAGTAATATAGTCGACTTTCTGGTTAAGTTTATTTTCAACAATTTCAATAGATGCATTAACAATCTCATCAACAGAATAAAATTTTAAAACATCACCGTAACCCTCGATATTTTCACCACAGACAAGGGTTTTTTTCACACCAAGATCGTTAAGAACACTGGTCACATCAGAATCCATTTCTTGAGTTACAATGACTGGTATTCTAAGATAAGAAGCTATAGGTGTCGCCAGTACACCCAAATTATATCCAGGTTCATCGTATTCAATAATTAAAGCCGCCTCACTGCTATCCCAGTAGTCTTTAGCAATTCTTAAAGAGGCGTTTTTGGCAGATTCATCATCTTCAATTATTTCACCTTTTTTACTGCCATCTAATTGAGCTTGCAGTCTTGTAATTGCTGTTGAGGGGGTTGTAAAATTCATTACGTAAAGCGGTATAACTGTCTGTTCACCATTTTCATCATAATTCACTGCCAACGGTGTCGCTATAAGTGGATAAAATGGACAGCCATCAGAAACAGTAATAGAACCGGGCATATCTTTCAAGACACCAGTAACACCAATAAATTCGTTTGCTTTCACAGACTCCAATTCTACTTTTTCTGGAACCCAATAATATATACCAATTGAAGCAAAAATAAGTATAGCTACTCCAAATACTACAATTATTTTATCATTTTTCATCATTTTTTATCCCCCGTTTAGGATAATAAAATCTACCCGTGTATATTTACACCTTTCTATATAATATTTTCTATTATATATATAGATGAGTTTTAGGTATAAAAACCCCTATGCTTATGAATACGTTTAAGAACGAGACGATTATTACCATCAACAAAGGAGAAAAAAGACATGCCGGGTGACGAAGTATCCCCTCAACTGCAGGATCAAATTAACAGATTGCAGCAAGCACGAGCGCAGCTTCAAATGATTGCACAACAACGCCAACAGGTAGAGCTTCAACTCAAAGAGACCGAAGAGGCGATAAAGGAGATCGAAGCGGTAACCGAGAAAACCCCGATTTACAAGAGTATCGGTGCATTGCTCATCAAAACGAAAGGAAAAAGTGACATTAAAAAAGAGTTAGCATCAACCAAAGAATCTCTTGAACTGCGAAAAACCACGTTGGAGAAGCAAGAGGGGCGTAGCAGAGAAAAGTTAAGTGAGTTACAAAGTAAGGTGGAAAGTTCCTTGAAGTTAGCGGGCGGGCAGGAAGCCTAAATGGTTAAAAAACATCTTTTTTCAGCGCATAATGATTTGAAGACCGGTTTTTTCTGTAAATTCTTTCTGACTCTTGGATGTATCCTCTTCGTTGTCTACCTTGTTGAAACACTGCTGCATCCTGTTAGACTGAGCGATGGTGCTACCGGGACTATTCTTGCATTCGCGATTCTCAGTTTAGGTTTTGGGTTAATCTTGTATTTTTTTTCGTGTCAATTTGCAAAGCTATCAAAGATCGCCGAAGAAGTTGAAAATGACGAATCTCTTATAGACAAAGAAGAGACAAAGGAGCAACCGTAACCAGTGTTTTATTTTCCGAAACGCCGTTTTCTCTGCTGATAGGTGCGGATCGCCTGTAAGAAGTCTCGTTTTTGGAGTGCAGGCCAGTATACATCAGAGAAATAGAGTTCTGAGTAGGCGAGCTGCCACAGTAAGAAGTTAGATATTCGTTCTTCTCCTGAGGTTCGAAGGATGAGATCTGGGTCAGGTAAACCACTGGTATACAGATAGGATGAGACTGTTTTTTGAGAGATTTCCTTGATTTTGAGTTTTCCTTTTTTTATGTCACTTGCCATATGTTGGATGGCTTGGATGATTTCCTCTCGACCACCATAGGCGAGGGCAATGTTCAAATGATAGGTTTTGTATGTTTTGGTCATATCCATAATGGACTGTGCTGACTGTTGGATGTCTTTTGGTAAGGATTCAAGGTGACCAAGAATCCGTATTCGTACTTTATTTTGATGAATACGAGAGTCTTCTTTTGCTTGATCCAATTCTTGCTTTAACAATAACATCAATGTCTTGACTTCTTTTTCGCTTCGTTTAAAATTCTCAGTGGAAAATGCGTAAATCGTCAGAACGTTTATGCCAAGGTCAAAACACCAATCCAGAACTTCTTCAATTTTTTCTTTTCCAAATATATGTCCAGCTTCCCATGACAATCCAAGTTCCTTCGCAAATCGGCGGTTTCCATCCATAATTATCGCAATATGTTTCGGGAGAGTATACTGTTTAATCTCCTCAATTAGCTTGTAATCGCGAAACTCGTTGATTTTCATTGAGAAAAAACTGTAGAGAGAAGAACGGTAGAACGATGCGAGTATCCTTTTTCCGGTTGGGCTACGAATTACATATTTCTCCCATTCATCGATTTTTTTTCCAGCAAGGGCTCTAAGTGATGGTTTCTGAGGACGGATGTTGTTCCCTCCAGATAGTTCAATACTGTTGCTATTATATAGATTTAGTGATATTCTTCTGAATATAAAAAAAATAATAGACAAGTATGGAGATGCTGAATTTCTATAACATTTTTGATTTTTTTTAATTCCTTATAAATCAACCTTCTGGGTAGCCTCGGAGAGCTCTTTCGCAGTTTCTTGAATTTTCTTTTCATAGCTATCCGGGTCTTCTAGTGCTCTGATGGTATCCTCGAGTTCTCGTTTTTCTGTTCCGGTAATGGCCTTCACGTCTAGAACCTGCTTTAGCAAAGGAATTGCATCTTGTCGTCCCTGTTTCACAAAATTATATGTAAAATCCTCAATGTGGAACCATCCTTTATATCGCCATGGTTTACTTATAAAATCTTTAGTGATTTTTACCATGAAATCATATGGTGCTGGCCCGATAATCCCGGTTAATGCACCTATCAAATAGGAGTTATATTTTTTATTGTCAAACGCCTCCTCAAGATCTTCGATGAGGGGGATAATGGAAGGATCTCCGATATCCTGTAGTGCAAACATTGCTTCTTCATTTGCCATGGAATCATCAGATTCTTTTTTTAAAAAAGCGATAATCGCGGGAACCGCTTGTCGATCTTTGGTTTCGCGAAAAATCGTTAATGCAAAAAAACAACTCCATGTAAATTCGGTATGAAGTAATTCTATAAGTTCGTTTGTTGCATGAGTACCTAATTGAATAAACTCTTGGATAGTATTATGGGCATACCTACGCACCTCATCTTCATCTTTATTATAAAACTCCTCTGTATCAAGTGATTTTAAGAAATCAATATGTTTATTCAGCATCTCTATCTGATCTTGCATAGGTACCCCTCAACTACGTAAAGTGATTCTCGTTACTTAAAGATTTGTTCACAAGAAAAAGACCCAGCTATTGTTCGCAGAAATAGCGATTGAAGTGTCGGAAAAAACCCTTAGTTTTACTGGAAATATAAGCGTCTTTAATCGCAGGATTGTCCACTATTGTCTGAATTTCATACCACGGTGATATGACAAAGAATTTTAAGAAACGAGGAGAAATAGCATTTAGTGGACATCCGTAAATACACCGCATGCAAAGGGTACATTTCGAATGAAATCTAATGTGTCCTTTTTGTTTGATTATATTATTAGTAGGACAATTGCTGATGCAGATGCCGCAGAGATTACAGGAGTCGGAAACATAAAGATTTTTTCCAAAGAATCTGGCTCCAAAATTTTCCATACTGCTGAATGCGGTGGTTGCAAAGGTAGAAAAGAAAGTGTTTTTTTGAAGCTTTGTTGTTTCTGAGAGTGTCTCCTTGACCATTGTTTTTGCTCGTTGTACTGCGGTGTTGTAGAGTTGTTTAATAAGTTGATCCTGGTATCGTACTAGGACGTTGGCTGGCATGACAAACAATCGTTCATAGATAACATCGTATCCTTTCTTTTGTAATGCCTTTCGCACTAGTGCTGTTGATCCACCCTGCATGAACGGGTCGCCAGCGGATTTAAATATGAATGTGTTTTTCTTTTTACCATCTTGTAGTTGTTCGATGAATTCAAAAAAGATACGAGGCGCGTTGAACGCGTGAACTGGATATCCAAATCCGATAATATCGTATTTCTCAACCTCAGCTGTTTTGTTGGTTTTCAAGAGCTCATCAATCGCGATAACATCAACAACACTTACATTTCGATTGAATTCCGTGGCAAGCAGCTTCGCAATCATTTTTGTATTACCGGTACCTGAAAAGTAAAAAATACCTATCGTGCGGGGTTGTTTGTTCACCATAAAGCCTCTATTTTTTACTTACAAGAGCACCAATACCGATAGGGATCATGAGGATGATAAGGTAGGTAAGGCCGATATCCATCATGTAATCGCTAAAACTCATCTGCATTGGACTTGCTGGTAAAAACAACATAAGGTCAATGACAAGGCTAAGAACAAACCAGAGAACTCCGGCAATTAAACCTTCTTTTAACGATTTCTTTTCTATTTTTTTGAAATACAGAACAGAGATGATCATTACTGTAAGCACTAGAATAATCGGCATGATCGATTCAAACAAGGGTCGATTTGCGTTCCTCAGTGGAAAAATCACAAACGACACCAGGAACGGTATCAGCCAGATGAGAAATCCAAATCCAACGAGTTTCACATATTTATTCATACGGTTCTCCTTACAGCCTCATATCAATTATTTATTGATAATGATTCGTATACTACTGCATTCACTCGGAAGATTATTTCGAGTGTTTCGTATTTTTCACAAAGGAAAACATGAGGAGAGAACATATTGCAAGACCCAAGGCAAAGAGAAACGTGGCCTGCGGAGAGAACTTGTCCCAAAGAAGTCCTGCTATAAATCCAGCAGGTAACGCAATCAAACCGGTTGCTGCATGGAAGGTCCCCAGCGCAGTCCCTTTGAGATCGGAGGGTGCTAAATCAACAACGAAGGCACGCTGTACTCCATCGATGAGTCCGAAGAAAATCCCATAGAGAATAAAGACGAATATCAGCATGTAAAGCTGTGAGGTGAAAAGGAGACAGACTGCGGTTGCTGCAAAGAGCACATATCCTGCAATAAGAACTGGTTTCCTGCCGATTTTATCAGAGAGCATCCCAGCAGGGATCGTAAAAAAAGTATACACAATATAAAATAATGCGTAGAGAAGGAGTGCGGTATTGTCAGAGAGTCCGATGTTTTTTGCTTTTAATATGAGGAATGCATACCCGAAATTTGCACAAGCAAACACGGTGGAAACGAGGATGAATATCTGGAGGTTGCGAGGGAGTCTTTTCATGCTTACGCGAAACGGTGTTGGCGAACGTTTCATTGGTATGTTTTGTTCCCGTTTTTCTTTGATAAACAGGATGAACAGGACCCCGATGATTCCTGGGAAGAACGCAATGAGAAAGAGGTCTCTATACCCAAACAACGGTAAGAGAATAACTGCGATAATTGCACCGGAAAATGAACCGATGCCGTCCATCGCCCGTTGGAACCCGTATGCTTTTCCCCTCACGGAGACATCCACTGATTCTGCGACAATTGCATCTCGTGGCGCATCTCTAATTCCTTTTCCAACCCGTTCAACAACCCGGAAAAAAAGGACAAACGGCCAGGACTGAGCAAACGCAAATAAAGGTTTTGTTATAGCAGAAAGACTGTACCCAGCAAAAACAAATGGTTTTCGTCGCCTAATCTTATCAGACCAATACCCAGAAAATACTTTGAGAAGTGAAGCAGTGGTTTCAGCTGCTCCTTCGACAAGTCCAACGACCCATGCGCTCGCACCAAGAGACAGTAGAAATAAAGGAACGACAGGGAACACCATTTGACTGGAAAGATCGGTAAATAAACTGACAAAACCAACAATAATTATGTTCCGTACTAGTCCGTTGAAAAACGATTGTTTGTTCATCGTACACCTCATGGTAGATTCGGTAATTTTGTTGTTCTAATACGTTTTCTTCGTTTCAGTGTTTCGGTTTGTAGAAGAGAATACCTTAAAAAGAAAAAACCATTAAGGGAACCGGGGAGTATGCCAGCAGTTGAAGTGAAGAATTTAGTGAAGAAATACGGGTCAATGGACGCAGTGAAAGGTATCTCGTTCTCTATAAATAAGGGAGAAATCTTTGGGCTTATTGGCCCGAATGGCGCAGGCAAGACCACGACATTGCGGGTGCTATCTACCTTATTGTCTATTAACAGTGGAACAGTCACGATATTAGGCCATGACCTAAGTAAACAATCGGGGGAGATCAGAAAGCTTATCAGTTATCTTCCCGAGGATGCTGGAGCGTATAAGAACCTGACTGGGAGAGCCTATCTTCAGTTTATCGCAAATTTCTTTGACCAGAAAGAAGTGCCAACAATAGTGAAAAAAGGAATTGAGATTGCTGATCTTGGGACGCGTATAGATGATCGGGTTGATACCTACAGCAAAGGTATGATGCGCCGACTGCTTGTCGGCAGAGCACTAATGACCAATCCGAAACTCGCTATCCTTGATGAGCCAACCTCAGGGCTTGATGTAATCAACGCCCAGGAAATAAGAAAATTGGTGAAGACCACTGCTCAGAGCGGAACAACCGTACTGCTTTCTTCTCACAATATGCTTGAGGTAGAGTACCTCTGTGACCGAATCGCCTTGATCTCTGAAGGAAAAATAGTCGAAGAGGGTAAACCAAAGATGTTAATGGAGAAATATAAGGCGCGTAACATCGAAGAAGTCTTCATACGGACGGTGCATGAATGAGCGGACTGGGAAACATCACAAGAAAAGAAATACGAGAGCTACTCACCCCAGCGACCTTTGTGCCTATCATCCTTGTCGCATTGATTTTTGCTACCATGGGAAATAGCATACAAGGGATCCAAGACCAGGCACAAGAACCACCAATCATCGGTGTTATTAGTGAGGACAACAGCTCGCTTGGCATGATAGCGTCCACGATTCTCCGTGATCATGCAAAAGTAGTGTTTAATTCGACATCAAGTTTGGATAAACAAGTCGGGTTGGAAACACTCAAAGAAAAAAATGGGGTCGCCCTAATCATAATTCCTCAGAATTTTACAGAACGCATCCGACATGAACAACCAGGGAACATCGAGGTCTACTGGATCATGAAAGGCGCGGGGCTTATGGATACCCTCTCCTCAAGTATCTTTGAGTCCTTAATTGCATACATTAACACAAACATCTCCAAGGAACTGATTCAAGAAAATACCTCGATTCACAACGCCTCGTTTGTTCTCTCACCAACAAAAAGATTAGAAACCACGTATTTCAAAAACCGGGAGTTCCAAGGGCTGTCACCAAACACTATTTCCGGTATGCTGTCGTCTCAGTCGTTGCTCATCCCGATTGTGATGATGATGATTATCATAATGGCAGGAAGCATCGTGATCACCTCGATGGCTCTGGAAAAGGAGAATAAAACCCTTGAAACATTGCTCACGTTACCCGTGAAACGAACCAGTATTGTTACCGGAAAAATTATTGCTGCAGCAGTGATTGGACTACTACTTGCTATCATTTATATGATTGGTATGCAGTTTTATTTCTCAGGATTCCAGTTATCTGCGGGAGTAAACCTTGCCTCGTACGGCCTTGTAATCACCTCAATGGACTTCATCTGGATTGGCGTCTCCCTCTTCATCACCCTCATTGCAGGACTCTCGCTGTGCATGCTCATGGGGACCTTTGCGAAGAACTACAAAAGCGCACAAACGCTCACCTTCCCGATCACGATGCTAGCAATGATCCCAATGTTCATTACCATGTTTGCAGATTTTGACACACTTCCCTTAGCACTTAAAATTTTCACGTTTGCGATACCGTTCTCCCATCCAATGATGGCACCTCGGGCATTACTCTTCCAGGACTATACACTGGTTATCGGGGGCATTGTGTACGTCGCTATTTTTGCTATTGTGACCATTAGTATTGTCGTCTGGGTGTTTAAAACTGATCGGCTCCTGGTAGGAACAACAAAATTCAAGTGGCTCAAAGGATTAACACGTCGTCGGCGATTCTAAAACAAAATCTCCGCTGATTCCTCCTTTCTTTTTTATAGTGATAGGAAAACTTTTTATAGCAAAGAAGCTACTCTTTTCATAAGGGGATAGTTATGAAGAATCATGCTCATCATAAGAAATCGACAATCTGGCAGAAAATGACAAGCTGGAAGGGGATTTGGTTCCATGTCGCAGGTATTATTGCAATCATTTGGTTTCTGATCCGGGTTGTTCCTGCGCCTCAACGAGCACGATATCCCTGTCAACAGGTTGCTATCTCAGTATCACTAGGATATATCGCGTTTTGGAGTGTTCTGTTTACAGGTCTTGTTGTATGGATGCGTACCGTAAAAACACGATGTGCGAAAACCATACCAACACTCGCTGCTGGTTTTATTGTTTTATTTACTATTACTGGTGCGGTGTTTGCCACCAATTATTTTCAAGGGAATGAGACAACGGCGGTTTCCTGGGATCCAATCCCGAAACAACCGATGGGCATAGGAACTGGTGTGAATCCTGGTCGAGTTGTGTGGGTGTGGAATCCAAACGCCACAGAAAAAAACCTTACAGGATACTGGTGGGAACAAGAGAACAATAACCAAGATGTTATTGACCACATGTTTTCTGTAGGTGTTCAACAGCTCACAGGGACATCAAGTGATTCTGTTGCTTGGAATTCCGTATTTTGCTATTTTAATGAAGTCCATGGGAATGGAAACGTGGGCTATCAACCTGGGGAAAAGATTGCAATCAAACTAAATTTCAATAACGCGTTAGGTGGTGTTGGTGATCCATATGTCAAAGAAGATAACGATCGAGACGCAAGCCCGTATGTAGTGAAAGCATTATTACGTCAGCTTGTTAATGTCGTCGGTGTAGCCCAAGAAGATATTACTCTTTTTGATGCGTCACGACCAATACCGAACTGTTTCTACAACCGTGTGTATTATGAGACCTATCCTGCTGATCCATTGGTAGAGGAATTTTCACACATTCATTATGTTGATTCAATCGGTGGAGCAACAGGTCGTGAGCAGGTGGTTCCCAGCTCTACGAAAATGTATTTTTCCGATGGTACGATTCGAACGCTTCCAACGTGTGTTGTCGATGCGAAATATATCATCAACATGCCAATACTGAAGAGACATCCAATAAACATGGGTGTGACCTTGTCAGGGAAGAACTTTTTCGGATCGTTCATCGAACCGGTGTTAAATATCCACGCGTATCATATATCAGGTTTGACCATGGGGAACGCTGCACCGCAGGTGGATTTGTTTGCTTATGAACATCTTGGAGGAAAAACACTCCTGTTTCTTGGTGATGGGACCTTTGGGACCAAGGTGGATCATAAAACGATTGCGAAATTCTTAATATACCCGTTTAATGATGATTGGACGAACAGTTTGTTCTTCTCCCAAGACCCGGTTGCCATTGATTCAGTCATGTATGATTTCTTGCTAACAGAAGGAACTAATCCAATTGAAGGGGCACAGAACTATCTGCATCAAGCCGCAGTTCCCGCTCCGAATGTCTATGACCCTGAACATGATGGAATGTACCTGTCAACGAGTCTTGGTGTTCATGAACATTGGGACCGGACTGTGAATATCTTCTCAGCGGATCGGTACTCTGGTCCTGCAGGGAATGGGATCGAGTATCAGACCTCCGGTGAAGAATATGTTCGTCCTGGTGTCGTGTTCACCACTCCTTTGGAAAAACATCTGTATCTGTTTGGAACAGACAAAGGAGCGTTCCCATTCACGATGATCCTTGGGAAAATCGATGTTGAAGCACAAGTCAACGGTGATGCTGGGACCGTTCAAAAAATTGAGTTTTACAAGGATAACATAGTACAATTCACCGACACCGAAGCACCGTACATTTGGACGTGGAACAAACTATCGTTCTTTAGACATACGATAAAAATTATCGCGTACTATGATTCGGTCAATAGTACGAGCAATCAAATGACTGTCTGGAAATTATTTTAATAAAAAGGAGCGGACGTGGCGGGATTCGAACCCGCGGTTACCGACTTAGAAGGCCGGTGCCTTATCCAGGCTAGGCCACACGCCCAAAGAGAGTAGCGCTGAGGGGGAGATTCGAACTCCCGCTCCCCTTGCGGAGAACCGGCTCTCAAGGCCGGCGCGGTAAACCGAGCTTTGCTACCTCAGCAGTGTATCAAATAATGCAGAGGTATAAGATATCCTTATAAAAAAGGGTTGTTCTTTTAAGATTTCAAAACAATTTCGATATGAACGCCGTCAGGGACCTGGATCCTCATAAGTTGTCGCAACGCACGATCACTCGCATCGAGATCGATGAGTCGTTTGTGAATCCGCATTTCCCAATGATCAATGGTTTCTGTTCCTTCACCATCGGGAGATTTTCGACAGGGGACTCGTAATCGTTTCGTTGGCATCGGCACCGGTCCTCGCAGTGCGACACCGGTTTTTTCTGCAATCATCTTAATTTGCGTACACACTTCCTCAAGCTTTGTCGATTCCGTGCTGGTGAGTGATATTCGTGCTTTCTGCGCTGACATACTCGGGTGCCCCTATTATTAAAATATAAAAAAGAAGAGAGGGTAGTCTACTTTACCGCCTCGACTTCTAAACAGACACCGGCTGCAACCGTCTGCCCCATATCTCGAATGGCGAACCGCCCAAGTTGTGGAATCTTTTTGGATGGTTCAATAACCATCGGACGGGTCGGGATGATTTTTACTATCGCGGCGTCACCTGTTTTAATGAAGTCCGGGTTCTCTTCTTTGACTTGCCCGGTTTTTGGATCAAGTTTCTTTTGGATTTCCTCGAATCTGCACGCAACCTGTGCAGTGTAACAGTGGAAGACGGGCGTGTACCCTTTCGTGATGACGGAGGGATGGTTCAACACCATGATTTGTGCGATGAATGACTTGGCAACAGTGGGCGGATCATTGACTGGCCCTGCGACATCACCTCTCCTAATGTCTCCTTTGTTGAGACCACGGACGTTCACACCAATGTTGTCACCAGGCTGCGCCTGAGCAATCTGCTCATGATGCATCTCAATGGTTTTAACTTCTCCGGTAACCCCGCCAGGTTTCATACTGGGTTTAAAAACCAGTGTTTGTCCAGGCTTCATGATACCGCACTCGACTTTTCCGACTGGAACCGTACCGACACCTTTTATGGTGTACACATCTTGGATTGGCCATCGGAGTGGGAGATTTACTGGTTTCTCAGGCAGCGTGAATTTGTCAATTGCTTTCAGAATGGTATCACCAGTCCACCAGCTGATCTTCCCTTTCTCTTTAATATTGTCCCCAACGAACGCAGAAACTGGAACATACTGGAGTTGTTCATCTTTGTACCCGACGCTTTTCGCGAGTTTTTCCACATCAGATTTTACCTCTTCAAATCGTTTCTTATCGTAGGGTGGTTGTGTCGCATCAATCTGGTTAATCGCAACAATCATCTGTTTTACGCCGAGTGTTCGAGCAAGGAACATGTGCTCCTTTGTCTGTGCCATAACACCATGTTGTGCGGCGACGACAAGGATTGCTGCATCAGCCTGGGATGTCCCCGTAATCATGTTCTTGACGAAGTCTCGGTGACCAGGAGCATCAATGATAGTAATATAGTACTTATCAGTATCAAATCGCTTATGCGCAACATCAATGGTTAATCCTCGCTCTCGCTCTTCTTTCAACTGATCGAAGATCCATGCCAGAGCGAAACTTTCTTTCCCTTTTGCTTTTGCTTCTTCTCTGAACTTCTCCACCATATGTGCAGGGAACTGACCAGTATCAAGTAAGATTCTTCCAACGAGTGTGGACTTGCCATGATCGACGTGACCAATAATTACTAAATTTAGGTGTGGTTTTTCAGCCATGATTTTACCTCCATGAGTCTACATTTCAATTCAGTATTTATCTTTTCCTATTCCTTTCTTTGCTTTGAAGGTTTGATAGCGTATAGTCTTCTTATTTATAAGTTTTACCTAGATGACAGGAGGCGTACCAACGAATGAAAAAAATGATTCTCTACGCATGTTGAAGAAGAGATTCGACAAGGTTTTTGTAGGTTGTCACTAACTGTTCGGCACGTTGTTTTTCTTTTGCTTCTACAAAGAGCCGGAATATCGGCTCTGTCCCTGATGGACGCATCAGCACCCAGCCACCTTTCACATAGAGTTTAACTCCGTCGGTTCTATCGATGTTTACCACATCTTTGTTGCCCTTCACCTGTTCCACTACTAGGTCCATGACACGTTCTTTTTTATCATTTGGACATGCTATTTTTGTTTTATACATCTCATAGGACGGTATCTCTGCGATAAGCTCAGAAAGCGACCTTTTTTCTTTTGCAAGGATTTCTAGTATTTTTGCCAGAGACATTGCTGAATCACGACAGTACTGGAATTCAGGAAAGATGAGACCGCCGTTCTCTTCGCCGCCAAACACCGCATTTTTTTCTTTCATGACCCGGGCGACAACCGGGGATCCTACTTTGGTGTAGATGACGCTCCCGCCGTTCTCTCGTATCACGTCTTCGAAACACGTAGAGGTAGTTACTGG
>Ga0315274_10000526_pt1 | contig 60060 bp, 64 predicted proteins | sample YL17G02_20_MG_FD_203700 | JGI IMG/M metagenome (GOLD analysis project Ga0315274, IMG submission 203700) | Sediment microbial communities from Yellowstone Lake, YNP, Wyoming, USA - YL17G02_20 | ecosystem: Environmental > Aquatic > Freshwater > Lake > Sediment | place: USA: Wyoming | collected...
GTGCGGAGTGTCGGCGGGGAGCTGCTGGTATTCGCCAACTCTGATCTGACGAAATCGCGGATTCGTAACTTCAAGAAGATGCAACAGCGCTACGTCGAGCTTAAGCTTCATGTGCACCCGCTGACGCCCCTTGCTATACTGAAGGAGATTCCATCTCTCATAGCTGATATCATTAGCAAACAGCCTAACGTTACCCTGGATTATGCAAAGCTTGCTCATATCAGCGGCTGCGGTTTGATTTTTGATGTGGCCTACAACACCAAGAGTCCGGCGTTTAATGATTACGCAGATTCTCGTCAGGCGATTTACTTTGCCATCATGGAAGCCTTCGCCGCCAAGGGTGTGACCATGCGTTTCGATTCGAACATGCCAATTGTATTTATGCCCACTTGAGGGTCTTGATTTGGAGGTACTTACGCATGTCATGGTCACCCGTGTTAGCCGTCACCGGTTTTCTGTTGCTTAGCGCTTGCGCTAGTTTGCCGGCAGAGCCGAGTAAGCAGTTAGAAGTGTCTCAGTCCGTAAAGGCGGAGTTTGCGCGGCAGGCTTTTACCGCGGCTCAGGGAATCATTCCTTTTTCCTACAATAAGACTATCGGCCATGGGGAGTGGATGACCTGCCAGAGCCGTGGTACTAAGGCTACGGCTCTAATCATGCACAGTGACCGGGCAGGATACGATAAAGCTAAGTTTTGTTCCGGATGGATCGCTCAGGCTTTTTTGGCCTCAGGGTACGACGTAGTAGCCGTAAACCGTCCGGGTTATGGTGGATCAGATGGCGCGCCTGATTTTAGCGGCGGAGCATCCTTAGTTGAGATGACTGTTGTAGTGCCGGAGGCGGCAGCTCACTTGCCGCATCCATTGACCACTATCTGGGGATATGACACAGGGGCCGCAGCCGCAGCTTTGGCTGCTAAGCATTTGAAGGGTGTCACCACCATCGTTCTCGGTGGCGGCATTTATGATTACGACGATGCCTTGCGAACTACGGGAGATGAGTACTTGCGCGCTGATCTCGCAGCTATCAAAAGGACCGGGGGCGAAAAAGCCTTCGAAGATAGATCGGTGGCCTACGACTTAAATGGACTGCCACCAAATGTTATCATTTACCACGCCGCCAATGATAAAGCTGTGCCCATATCCCAAGCAAAATCATTCAATGACTCGCTGGCAAGTAATGGTCGCTTTAAAGTCACCTACCAGATTGTGGTAGCTCAGGGGCATGACTTACCTTGGGTCTACCATAGGCACTTACTCGAAGCTTTGCTTAAGCAAGCTAATCCCACATAAGAAGATCAGCTTGGAAACCAAAGACGGCGATACTCGACTCAGTCCTCGTATGGATTTTCGTAAAAGACGTAATTGGTCGAGTAGTCGCTGATCTCAAAATAAAGCTTCTTTTCGTCTTCGTCTTGCTTGTAGTTGAAGTTCTTATCGAATACTCCGTAGCCAAAGCGGTAAGGCCTGCTACTTGCCGGGTCGTTAGTTGCGGTTGCTGTCGTGAGCTTGTCGATTTTAATAAAGCGATACATCACCTTGCCCTCGCTGACGACATCGAGGACACCGTTCGTTCCGGTCCAATTTTGGAAGCTTTGGGAGATGCGGTTTTGAGTCTCTTTGGTGCAGCTTAGCGTTAAAAGAGCACAGAAGAGAAAGGATTTACTATTCTGCCAATTCATAGAAAGTAGCCTCGAGCCTAGACGTTGGACGGTATCTCTGGTTGCAGTTAAGACTATGGTTATAACCGAAGATTTCAGTTCAGGCCAGACTAGCACTGTAAAGAATCATCGCTGTTAGGCCCCAGATATTTCCTTGTGGAGTGCTGAATATCCAAGATTGACGCCAATTGCCAAAGATATTGAAATTGAATAATTGCGCTTGGCTACGGGCGCAGTATGGCCAGGGTGCTGTCAGAATTCCGGCGACTTCTTCCGCGGAGGGGCTAAGGCTATCCTTTTTGAAAGGCGCCACACCAACTACGGGGTAAATGGGGGTTCCATCGAGCGCGCGGATGGCAGGAAGCATGCCCATGACGCTTACCGAGTCTTTCTCGGCCCCAACCTCTTCCTCCAGCTCGCGTAAAGCCGTAGCGGCTGGTGACGAGTCTTCTGGATCTCGTCGACCACCAGCGAGACTGACCTGGCCCTTGTGTGAGCGAACTTTGGTACTTCGGCGAGTGAGCAGCAATTCGGCTGGGTCATTAGGCGTTGCACCAGGGATGAAAAGCACGAGCACTGCGCTGGGCTGGTGCTTGCCTATGTCTGGTTCATTAAATACAAGTTGTTCCCAAGGTTGCTCGGCAGGAGCAAGCAGAGCCATGTTCCTGGGGAGCGAGAGTGGGTTCACGCCCGCCACAGAGCGGGCTAACTTACTAAAGTGCTCGGACATTAACTTCCGGAGTCGAGTGCACAGTTACATCCATGCGGGTGTCGTTGCCTACCTCTGGTAGCGCGCCTTCTTTCTTGAGCTTGCCGTTTGCTACAGGGCGCTGTGATTTGCCCTGGCCGGCAGTGGCGCCATCTTTCCGCATCATAGTCGATTGGCCGTTGAACTGAGCTCCCTCACGGACTACGAGTACCGGTGTGCAAATGTCGCCGGTAAAGAAGCTAGTCGCTGCCAATTCAACTCGACCGGACGCCTGAAGCTTACCTTCTACCCGTCCCTGTATGATGACTTCCTCCGCCTTGATCTCGGCGGTGATGATCGCTTCTTCTTCGATAATTAGAAGGCCTTCGGAAACGACTTGGCCTTCGATACGACCACCAACGCGGCTTGCGCCCCGGCAATAAAGTTTGCCCGAGAAATGGCAGCCACTCGTTAGAATAGTCACCGCGCCGGAGTCCCGGCCGTGGGCCAACTTCTTCCCGGACTTACCGATCGCAGATTTGTCTACCTTGAACAAGAGAGCCTCCTTTTGACAAGCAGCAAGATCTCGTGGACCATGGGCTATTGAATAGATGGTAATACGAAGGCAGCGCCGTGCCAATCCAAGTGTAACCAGAAGAGGTGCACTTTGTGTCCGACGGTGGGTCTTTCGATTACGGGGGTAGAGTCTTATCATAGCACGTGGTTCACTCTCAGCAAGCTCACTCACCACTTCGACCTTTCGCTGGTTACACGAGGAAGGCTGGGAATGGGAGCAAAAATGCGCTTTTGAACGCATGAGCACCGTGCGGCCGGTTGGGCTTTTTGCGGCTCCAGTTGCGATCCGGGGCAAGCGCCAACACAGCCGGTTGACAGTATATGGAAGATGGTTGCTCAACTTGACGGATGGTCCAGAGCTGCTAGCAGCTGAGGTCCAGTTGATAGAAACCAAATTTAAATGTCTTTGTTTGTTTGTTTCTGCTCCAGAGGCGGGGGCTTGTGAGCAGCCTATTTTAGATGATGCGCTGACTTTTCTGATTTCATCGCTCTTTCTGATGACCCAAGCGGATCAATTGAAAGTATTGTCGTGGTCAGGTAAGGCCAATGGCTCGTTATCACAGCTGTCGTGTGTGACGGAGCGGCAGCTCTGGACCCCGTATGAAAGTATGGCTAGATTGGCTGGTAGCGACGATGCCGTCAAAATGACCGCATTGATCATCGATCCGATAGACTGGTGGCAGGAGCCATTTGCGGCAAAATTACGCGATAAGCTCAGCTATTTGGAGCGTCGGGTGATGTCTGCTGCGGAAAAATCCCCTTGTCCTACCCCAAAGCGCAAACGTAGCTGGCTGCGCCCTTGGGGTTAAGGCTGGCGGCAATTAGATATCGGACTGCTGAGTTACTTCGTCGTCGTCGCCTTGATCGTCACTTTGGTCAACTTCGATTGCGGGTTTAGCAGACGTAGCTGACTTGGGAGCGCGCGGTTTTCTTGGCTTGGGCTCGTCACTGCCCTCGGGGAACCAATTTAGTAAAATCTCTGAAATTTCGCGAGCTTGTTTGGCGCTTGAGATGTTGAATTTACTTTGTTGCTTGTAAATACCACCACGCTTTTGGTAGCGCCGTATAGAGACCTTTGGAGCCTCGTATTCGTTGGTTTTTTTATTCAGTTCCTGAAAGAGGAACATGATAGTCGTCCAGTTTCCGCGGGTCAGCACTATTTTGTTTAGTTCTTTCAGGACGTTGCGGTCGTCCTGGTAAAACGAAATAGTCAGATCATCGATATTCTCAGACATCGGTAAGTACCCTTAAATAAAAACCGCCCCTCGAAAGGAGCGGTTTTTGTTTTTTGATATTAGCGCTTGCTGTACTGGAAGCGCTTACGAGCGCCAGGCTGACCAGGGAGCTTCCGCTCTTTCTTCCTGGAATCGCGTGTAATCAGCCCAGCCTTCTTCAGCACCTTGCGGGCTTCCAAATCTGAGTTAGCTAAGGCTCTAGAAATGGCGTGGCGGATTGCTCCAGCTTGGCCAGATAAGCCGCCACCTATAACGTTCACCCGGATGTCAAACTGCCCTACGCTGCCTGTTAGCTCTAGGGGCTGCATGATCACCATCTTGGAGGTGGCGCGTAGGTAGTATTCGTCCATTGTGCGTTTATTGATGGTGATCTCGCCCTTGCCGGGCTTCATCCAAATACGGGCAATAGCTGTTTTGCGCTTTCCGACCGTGTGGATATATTTGGCTGCCATATTGTAGTGTCCCTCTACCGTTCAGAGAATTTAGTGCGTTATTTCTGCAGGCTGGCGGAGCGGTCAAGATTGACCTTAACCGGCTGCTGAGCTTCCTGGCCATGATGATCATCCGCGTAGACGCGCAGGTTGGTGGCCAGAGCCCGACCCAACTTGTTCTTTGGTAGCATGCCTTTGACGGCGATGGCTACTAGACGTTCCGGAGTCTTCTCCAGAATCTCTTGCGCCGAAGTCTGCTTGATGCCGCCCATGAAGCCTGTGTGGTGATGGTAGACCTTATCGGCCCACTTATTGCCAGTCAGCTTAACTTTGGCGCAATTGATGACGATGACGTTGTCACCGGTATCTAAATGTGGTGCAAACGTCGGCTTGTGCTTGCCGCGGAGTACGTGTGCAATTTGTGAAGATAGGCGACCCAGAGTCTGGTTTGTCGCGTCGACAATCACCCACTTCTTCTTAATATCTACAGGCTTAATGCTATGCGTCTTCATATCTCGACCACTCCCAGATTCATAGACGGCGGACTATATATGAATAAAAATGCGATGGTCAAGCCCGGATCTGGCCTACCGCAGTTGTCGGCATCCCCAAGAAACTTGACTCGTCTCATGAATAGGCGCTTACTAAATGTTAAGACACATTTTTTTTGGTATTGTGGGTGTTAGAGCTAGCTCTCTAGAATATTGCGAACTCAGGGCGGGGGGCCTCAGCGCTTGGACTGGTGTCAGCGCATAATTATAGCCGGGTTGTTGACGCACAGCCCACTCGCTTGGTCCCAGATCAAAGCTCCGTCGCCTATCCCAGAATACGCCCGTATTCATTCAGTTCTCCTATCTGCAGACTTATTTGTGGCTAACTATCACGCCCCCGCCTTGGTCACGGCAATCACCAAGGCGGGCGCAAATGTCATTTTGGCAACCAATTCTCGGCAGTCCTCGTCGGAGTTCGCCTCAGCTCTGCGAGCTCAAGGTGTTCCGCCTAGCGTGATGCACAGGATTTCTGGCGTGTATTTGCCGCATGGCAATATTTGGCTGCGCGATTATGGGCCAATGGTCATTGCGGATCCCGGCAATCAGACCGCTCGCCTGAAATTTGCTAGCTTTCAGTACGAAGATCCCGCAAGCGAGCTAAACAACCGCTTTCCAAGCTTGTTGGCAGATAAATTCAAGTTTGAGTTGTTCAGTTCGCCTCTAGTGTTAGACGGTGGAAATTTCTTGGCAGCTGGCGATATTTGTTTCACATCAACTCAAGATCTGCCAACGGCCGGTGAGGTCAATTTAGAGCCCTATCTGAATAAGCTCGGGTGCCGCCGGACCGTAGTGATCAAGCAGGCTCCCCACGCGCATTTGGACATGTGGGTCAAGTTAGTGAGTGACCGTCAAGCACTTGTGAATGAGCTCGATGCTAGGACTTTGCTCTTAGCTGAGCGTCTTTATGGACACTTGCCACCAGAACTGATTAAGCTGCGTGATTCACTTGATCAAAAAGCAGCCGAATTGTCCCGCTTCATGCAGGTAACGCGCATACCCATGCCTTTGCCTTATCGCGGGACATTTCGCACCTATACTAACGCTATTCTCGTCAATCATCATGCGATCGTTCCATCCTATGCACACTTCGGCTGGAATTATGACGAATATCCTGATGCCGTACTAAAAGCTGAGCGAGAAGAACGAGTTCGGCGTATTTACGCGAACTTAGGTTACCAAGTCGAGATGATCAACGCTGACGGATTGATATTTAATGGCGGTGCCTTTCACTGTGTGACGGTGCCGTTACCAAGTGTCCAGCAACTAAACTTACGGACTGAATCCATTCGGAAGGGGAACTGAGCGTGGCGGAGCACTGCAATCTTTATGATCGGGCGATGTACTATGACGTGATTTTTAACCGCGATGTGAGCTCGGAAGCGCAGTTCGTTAGGGATGCGTATCAGAAGTATCATGGCGGTACGATTAATTCAGTCCTCGATGTAGCCTGTGGCCCGGGGTACCACGCTCGCGCCTTTGCTTGCTCTGGAGTAAAAACAACCGGACTAGATTTACGGGCTGAGATGCTTCGCTATGCAGACGATGAGGCAAAAAAAGAGGGCGCGAAGGTCAATTGGCTGGAGGCTGACATGAGGGCATTTCAACTGGCGCAGCCAGTCGATGCTGCCTTTTGTATGTTTGACGGGCTCGATTGTCTGCTGACGAACGAAAATCTGGTCAAACACTTCCAGGCGGTTGCAAGCAATTTGACGCCTAAAGGGATCTACATCATCGACCTTTCGCATCCAGCGGAAGTCTCATTTAGCCATTACAAAAAATTTCACTATCACGGTGAACGCGATGGCACGACTGTCGATATCCATTGGGCCACGAATGATCCTCATTACGACTTGGCGACCGGTATCGCTCATGTCGCATTAGAGATGCACGTCGATGATAATGGTCGAAAGTTTGTTGTGCGTGACGAGGCGGATGAACGTTTACTGTTCCCCCAGGAACTGACTCTATTGGCTGCGCAATCAAAGTCTTTAGCGGTTGTCGGGTGGTACGGCGACTTCGCCATTAATCAGCCTTTAGATCACTCGCCTCGCTCACGGCGGATGATCGGCGTTTTGCAGAAAGTTGGGTGACTCAATGCCGGTAAGTAAAACCAAGGCAACAGTGGCGACTGTCGAGGGTCGTAAGACTCATTTTGTCTCGGCAAAATTAACGCGTAAGATTCGCGCCAACAAAGGCGGCTATGGGATCTTCGCGAACCGAACCATCGCCGCGGGTGAGCTGCTGGTGGTGTGGGGCGGGGACATCGTCACCGGTGAAGAGTTGGTTGAGCTACCGGCACTGATGCGTCGGCATAGTATTCAAGTTGAAGAAAATCTCTATATGGTATCCCAGGAGCTGCCAGAGGTAGGCGATTTTATCAATCACTCCTGCAGTCCCAACGCAGGTCTTTCAGGCCAATTAACATTGGTGGCAATCCGAACTATCAATTCTGGTCAGGAAGTCTGCTACGACTACGCTATGTCTGACGGCAGTGCTTACGATGAATTTCAATGTTCCTGCGGATCGCAGCAGTGTCGTGGTGCGATTACTGGAAGCGATTGGGCACTTCCTGATTTGCAAGCTCGCTATTTTGGGTTCTTTTCTCCGTATTTGCAGAGACGGATCGACGAGATGAGAGCGGTAAATGGAGCGGCGCCAGATAAACCGGATTTATCTGTCGTTCCCGACATCGAAAGCGAAGTTCTGTAAACGTTTTGATGTGAAAGGGTCCAAGCATCATCATGCTTGGACCCTTTATTATTAAACTCAAGTGATTCTAGATATTTGCTGTGAATTATAGTCTTATTCAGACCTGCCCGGCCCTCATCATTCCGATGATACATCTGGGGCAGATCATCACTCCGCCATGTCCCCTTCGGCCGGTGGGGTGCTTTCAGAGCTGCCTTTGCCGGGATCAGCCTTCTTTTTACCTTTTTTCTTGGCGGCTTTCTTTTTACCTTTTTTCTTACCAGTGTCTTCCATTTTGCCGCCGTCTTCTTCTTCGCTAACTTCTTCCGTTTTGTCTTTTTTGCCACCCGTGCCAAAGCATCCGGAGGTGCCAAAGCCCGAAAAACTTAGCAACAGCCCGCAGGAAAGGGACCACATCAATTTCTTAATCGTTGCCGAATCCAAGCCTAAACTCATAGCCGAAACCTCCACAGCTGTTAAAACATTGACTCCGCCAAAATATTGTTCGGTGGAAAGAATTTAATCTTTATCGCGGAGGTATGATCTAATGTCTGGTTTTTCCACGATAAACCCCAAGAATACTCAAGAAATCCGGCGTTATGAGTACATGGCTCCAGAGCAAATTGAGGCAGCCCTCGTGGCTTCATCGCGAGCTTTTCAGCACTGGTCTCGCGCGCCAATCAACACTCGTGCGGAGACTCTGCGTCGGTTGGCGCGGTTGCTAACACAAAAAAAAGAGGCTCTTGCCGAACTTGTGACCGATGAGATGGGCAAACCCATTCTTCAGGCGGAGGCAGAATTAGAAAAGTGTGCAACAGCCTGTTTGTATTATGCAGAACATGCCGCAAGTATGCTGGCTGATGAAGTGGTGTCCACTGGGCATGCGAAGAGTTATGTGGCCTATCAGGCACTAGGACCGATTCTTGCGATCATGCCCTGGAATTTTCCCTTTTGGCAGGTTATCCGCTGCGCGGCACCTGCAATTGCTGCCGGTAACACAGTCCTCCTGAAACATGCTGATAACAGTGCGGGTGTGGCGTTAATCCTAGTTGAATTGTGGAGAGAGGCTGGATTGCCGGAAGGGGTCTTTACCACACTATTTATAGACCATAAGGGCATCGAGCCGGTGATAGCTGATCGGCGTATTCGTGCGGTCAGTTTGACCGGTAGTGAGCGTGCCGGAAGCTCTGTGGCAGCGCTCGCCGGTAAGCACCTTAAGAAGACTGTGCTCGAGCTTGGTGGCAGTGATCCATATATAGTTTTGCGTGATGCTGATGTGATGCAGGCAGCCAAAATTTGCGCACAATCGCGATTTATAAACAACGGCCAAAGCTGTGTTGCAGCTAAGCGATTTATTGTGGATGAGTTGGTTTATGACTCATTTCTTGAAGCATTCCTCCAGCAAGCGCAGGCGCGTCAGGTAGGAGATCCGCGCGACAAGGCATACGACATTGGCCCTTTAGCAAAGCTATCAATAGTCGAAGCGATCGATCGGCAGGTAAAAGCTAGTGTGTCTTTAGGTGCTCGTGTACTTCTCGGTGGCGAGCGTATCGATGGGCCTGGGTATTTTTACCCGCCGACTATCCTTGTGAATGTTAATCCGGAGATGGCGGTTTTTCATGAAGAGGTGTTCGGACCAGTGGCGCCAATCATCAGCGCCAAAAACGAACGGCAAGCCCTAGCCTTGGCAGCAAACACAAATTATGGCCTTGGTTGTGCAATTTTTAGCCGTGATTGCGAGCGCGCAGAGTATCTCGCTCGGTCTGAAATTGCTGCGGGTTTGGTAGCGGTGAATGACATGGTGGTCTCGGATCCGCGGTTGCCATTTGGGGGTATTGGTAATTCAGGGTACGGAAAGGAGTTGTCGGTACATGGACTTCGGGAGTTTGTTAACGCGAAGTCTATTACTGTCAGATAGTGTGGCTAGTCTGTTTATTTCGTATGAAGCAGAAAACATTGGCAAAAAATCAGCATCAGGGACCCTGTCACAGGGTAGCAGGCTAGCATACCGGCTAAAGATTTTATGGCATAGGACCTGGTTGGTAAATTAAGTTACATTTTATAAGATAATCATATATCCGGTATGTTGGCGGTCATCGGGGCCCCTACCGGGTACCCACAGCAGATTGCTGAAGGGGTCGGGATTTAAGAGGAGTGCACGGTCGCGGACCGTGCCGATAAGAGGAGCGAGTCAGGATGTCTAAGAAGCTTTTTGTAGGTGGTTTGAGCTGGGGATCAGATGACGAAAGTCTGCGCCAGGCGTTTGAAAAATTTGGTCATGTCAGCGAAGCTAAGGTCGTTGCAGATCGTGAAACCGGTCGCTCCCGTGGATTCGGATTTGTCACGTTCGATTCTGACAGCGATGCAGCCGCAGCCCTGTCTGAAATGGATGGCAAAGAGTTAGACGGCCGTGCGATTAAGGTCAACGAAGCTCAAGAGCGTCCTGCTCGCAGCGGCGGCGGCGGCGGTGGTGGCTACGGCGGCGGTGATCGCGACGGCAGTGGTGGCTACGGCGGCGGTGATCGCGGCGGCGGTAATCGCTGGTAATTCAATTTGCAATAAACAATCGAGGCGCACTCCGCAGGGAGAGCGCCTTTTCTCTTTTAGATGGAATAGCCCCTGATCTTGCTTGCCTTTTGCTTGTCCTTATCGACATAATCCGCGAGCTGGTTCTCCGTGGAGTTGGGTTTAATGAAATTCTCGGAGTACCATGTGGTTTGTGTTTCTTAGAGTCAGCGTTTGATTCAGGAAGATTAAGGAGACCGCGTTATGTCAGCTGATAATATTAGCCAGTTTTCGTCCTCAGCTATCGGCCGGGATACACCAGCTCAGCCGATTTCAGAGTACTTTGGAGAGCTTACCTTTGGCTTAGGCGAGATGCGCGAGCGTTTGCCGCGTGAGGCCTTCAATGAGCTGATCAAGACTTTGGAGCAGGGGCGTAAGCTGTCAAAAGATACAGCCGATGCCATCGCTAAGGCGATTATGGACTGGGCCATCCGTAAGGGTGCTACTCACTTTTGCCACTGGTTTCAGCCGATGACGGGTCTCACTGCCGAAAAGCATGATTCATTCATCTCGATTCAGCATGCCAATCATTCTGAATTAAAAGTAATCGAGCGCTTCACCGGCAGCATGCTTATCCAAGGTGAGCCCGATGCCTCGAGTTTCCCCTCTGGAGGGATGAGGTCAACTTTTGAAGCGCGCGGATACACCGCATGGGATCCCACCTCGCCATTATTTATTGTAGAAAACGCGGTGGGTGCGAAGACCCTTTGTATTCCTACCGTATTCTTTGGATACCATGGTCAGGCCCTTGATAATAAAACTCCGCTGTTGCGCTCCGTACAGACTTTGTCGCAGGAAGCGTGTGCGTTCCTAAAACTCCTGGGAGATGTCGACGTCAAGTCAGTAATGGCGACACTTGGGGCAGAGCAGGAGTATTTCCTGGTTGACCGGGAAGTTGCTGCAAGGCGCCCGGACCTGATGATGACCGGGCGGACATTATTAGGAGCGCCTACGGCTCGAGGCCAAAAGCTAGAAGATCACTATTTTGGTTCAATTCCTACCCGCGTAATCTCATTCATGGAAGATCTGGAGCGCGAACTTTATCGTCTTGGGGTGCCTGTTAAGACACGGCACAACGAAGTAGCGCCGAGCCAGTTTGAGATGGCGCCGATCTTCGAAAGTATGTCGATTGCTGCTGACCACAACACCTTAGCGATGGAGACCATGAAGCGGGTTGCTGCCCGTCATAACTTAATGTGCCTTCTTCATGAAAAGCCGTTCGCCGCGATTAACGGCAGTGGCAAGCATTGCAACTGGTCCATGTCGAATGACAAGGGTGAGAACCTGCTTGATCCGGGCCATACACCGCATCAAAATTTGCGTTTTTTGGCTGTCGCAGCGGTTGTTATCCGGGCCGTGCATAAGCATGCCGGCATACTTGCTTCATCAATCATGAGCCCTGGCAATGACTTGCGCCTAGGAGGCAATGAAGCGCCACCGACAATTATTTCGATCTTCTTGGGGTCCATGCTCGAGAAGATCTTTGAGACTATCGCTCGCGGTGAGGCGGCCCGTGGCTCTGAGCGAGAGATTATCAATCTAGGCGTAAGCCACATTCCGGATATCTCTAAGGACTACACCGATCGTAATCGTACTAGCCCCTTTGCCTTTACCGGCAATAAGTTTGAGTTCCGTGCGGTTGGTGCTTCAGCCAATGTAGCTGTACCTATGTCGGTGCTAAATGCCGCGGTTTCAGACACGCTCGCTGAGGCATCGGCTCGTCTTAAAGTGATTTTGGCTAAGACACCTAGTCGTGATGAAGCAGTTATTACGTTGGTACGCGACCTGATCAATGAGAATAGTGCCATTCTGTTCTCCGGTAATAACTATTCTGCTGAGTGGCGCGAAGAGGCTAAGCGACGTCACTTGCCGATTATTGACTCAGCAGCCGACGCATTTGCAGTGTGGAATGACGAAAAGGCTACTGAGTTTTTGATTTCGACTAAGGTTTTGAGCCGCGAGGAAATCCTGTCGAGATACAACGTGCAAATGGAGCGCTACGTTAAATCTATGGAGGTCGAGCTCGATACCACGGTCGTTTTGGTCAATGAGTACGTGGTACCAGCTATCGAAAAGCAATTGGAACGCACCTATGCCGTTCAGCGAGATGTCAAGAACGATAGTTTGAAGTCTGCTCTTGGGCGCCGCACTGCTGTCCTTGAATCGACCTTTGCTGATTTATTATCGCATTGTGATTCGTTGAAGAAATCGCTTGATAAATTAGCAGAGACTCACGATGAGGTCGCTAAGGTGGCTATGTTAGTCCGTGATTGTAGGCCTGCAGCAGATAAGCTGCGCGCCGCCGCCGATCGTGCCGAGCAAGAGGTTGCGGATGAACTTTGGACTCTGCCGAAGTATCGTGAAATGCTATTTCATCACTCTATGAAGTAAATAGCTGCGGTGCAGCAAAGCCCAAAATTGAACTAATTGTTCGAGCTTTGTTCTGATCTAAATAGATACGTCGCCCCCCGGACTTCATTTGTTCGGAGGGCGTTTTATTTACTATTATTGGTAGTTTTCTGGTCCTTTTTGTTCGGCTCTTTCTTATAACGGACGGACAATTTTACATAAGCGCCTTTGTCGTCAGTTAGTATAAAAGATTTCTGCTGCTCCGCAGCAGTGCCGTCACTTAATGGGAGGTAGGAAATAGTTGCGACAATCTGCTCGTCGGGAAGTAGGAAGTATTTTTTCTTCTTAGCAATCAAACTGACATCAGTTTGAATGATGACTTCTCTCTCGGGGATCTTTAGTTCGTTCATAGATTTGGCGACCAGGTCGCGAATGGCCTTGCCGTCGACATGAAACTGTTTAAAATCCCTCGCTTTGTCGTCTGCGCGCCAAATTGCGAGTGCATCCATTTTGGTTTCGCCGAAGCGCCCTAGTTCAATCGTTACTTTTTTTCGCTTTGCTAAATCGAGGGATTTTTCTTCAGGCGAATTTATTAGCCCGTAACCTGTGACGATGAATTGAAATTCATTTTGTTTGGCGCCACTTTCGGTTCCTGCGCGTAACATTTCGATAGTAATCTCATGGGTCATAGTTGCGTAATCGAGTGGTTCGCTTGATTCAGAGGAAGGGGCGCTGGCATTCGCAATATGAGATGAAGTTAAGATACAAAATATCAGAGCAATGGTTCGATTTTGGCTGCATTGATTTCGGATCATTCTAAGTAGCATAGCCATCTCCTTAATGGCTGAGTGAACGAGGATCGGCGTGGTCATCGAGCTTTACAATTGCTGTGATCATAGCCTCCAAGAGAAGACGCGTCTTGGAGTCGTCGTTTAGTCTTTGCTCTTCAAGACATAGTTTGCCTACCACCTCATGTTGCAGTGCATTATTAGCTAAACTCATCAATGCGGCCTCCCCGATCTGGCGCTCGTTATCTTCTTCATCACCAAAGTGATGAATTTGAGTGATGACTTTCTTTACGTATCGGATGTCTCCAGTGGCGCTAAATGCTGACCAGAGGAGATTTATTTGTCGGCTAGTGACAATGTCTGCTGCTAAAGGGTCGAAGCTAAACGAATCAGTTTTCATAATTTTGATTAGGCGCTTTTGGTGTTCGTCATCAACTTTTGTTAAATTTGCCGCTAATATTTTTTTAGCGTTTTCGTGCTCAGCCATGTGAAGTGCCACTAAAACTACATACCACTCGACTTCATTTAAACTCTGCCAACTAGTCACCCAGCTAGATAGGCTATCTTCATTTATTGCAAAAATGCGCCCTAAAAAGACGCTGGCGATGAGGGGCATGTCTTTATATTTATTTGAATTTTCGTCTAGGTACTGGTGGCTGCCCATGAATTTTAAAGCGACTGTGATGCGATCAGGCTGCGGATGCTGATAGTAAAAAGCAAACCAATCTCTAAACTCGGTATCGTTAGCAAATGGCTGCTCTGCTTGACGGATTGCGCCAAATGTCACGCAGGATGTGAGCAGCCAAAATCCTATTAGGGTGCCCACCAGTTTTCTTGTCCTCATAATAATGGCTCCCCCTTAGGTCTACGTATCGGAAGCGTTACCACAGGCCGTAGTCAATTCATTACAACGCTTAGAGCGTATCGGTCGGATTCTGTATCTACTTAATTTGGTGTTAGAATAATGTTTAGGGGAACTACCTCCAGCCAACTTAAAGTTAGGGATTTTCGCAGCATGCACGAGATCACTACACCAGCGGCTTTTAGACCGGTGCCACGCACTGGCGTTATCTATGTAACTACCGAAGCGCAGAGACTCGGTTTTCGTCCGGAAAATCCCGAGTGGTGCAATTTGGGCCAGGGTCAGCCGGAGACCGGAGCACTGCCAAATGCAGCTGCAAGGATTCATGAGATCTCAATACGCCCTGATGACCAGGAGTATGCGCCTACGGTTGGCTTATGGGAAGTTAGAGAGGCAATTGCCTCCCTCTACAATCAATTGTTTCGACGGGGAATGAAATCGCAGTACAGCGCAGAAAATGTTTGTGTTGCGGGTGGGGGGAGAACGCTTTTAACTCGGGCAGCAGCGAGTTTAGGGCAGATAAATCTTGGACACTTTTTGCCAGATTATACCGCCTATGAGGAGCTTCTGGATATATTTAAGGCATTCACAGCAATTCCTATCCTGCTGGAGGGGGAAAATGAGTACAGTTTTTCCCTGACTGACCTGCGGCGCGAGATCCTTGGGCGAGGACTATCAGCACTTTTATTTTCCAACCCATGTAATCCGACCGGAAAGTTGGTAGACGGCCAATCAATGGCAGATTGGGTGGGGTTAGCTCGTGAGCTTGATTGCACACTACTTATAGATGAATTCTATTCGCATTATGTTTATCGGGAGTCCCCGGAAGAAGCCTATATTGCCACTGCGGCTAGATACGTTGAGGATGTAGATCGGGACCCAGTGCTTATTTTTGACGGATTTACGAAGAACTGGCGTTATCCAGGCTGGCGCGTATCTTGGGCTGTTGGTCCTAAGCCGGTGATCGAGGCGCTAGGTAGCGCCGGATCTTTTCTCGATGGCGGTGGATCAAAACCTCTACAAAGAGCGGCATTGCAACTTCTAACTACAGACATAGTGAAAGCCGAAACACAGGCGATTCAGTCTACGTTCCGCGGCAAACGCGACTTCATCTTGCCACGTCTCGCAAATTTGGGCATCGACATTGGACGAGCACCTGAGGGGACTTTTTATGCTTGGGGATCGGTTGCGAATTTGCCAGCTGGACTAAACGACGGTATGAGTTTCTTTCGAGCCGCTCTTGAGCACAAGATAATCACCGTGCCGGGCGAGTTTTTTGACGTTAATCCCGGGAAACGCCGCAAGGGTGGCGCTTCCCGGTTTAAAAATTATGTTCGATTTTCTTTTGGCCCACAACTCGAGACGCTTTCTACCGCATTATCGCGTCTTGAAGTAATGATTTCCGCTGCGCGCTAGCTTTAAGGAGTTAACCAAGATCATTTAGTTTGGGGGGGCTTTGCCACCAGATATTTGTTCGATAAGTATTGGCCCGATGCTGTTAACTTGGCCCAATCACCATTGACGACTACTTCAATTTTATCGCCCTGTGCAACCCATCCGACTACGGGAGCTTCCTTCGACGGAGCGGAACGCACTTTGATAGCGACAACTTTGACGTATCTGATGACTCTGGGTCCGTCGAATCCCGGATAAACTTCTGCCGGGGCGTTGACAGCTGGTGCATTTATTGGTGGCGAGTTCGTGGTGGCTGTCGCGGGTGCTTGAGTTGTGGCAGGGACCACCGCGCGAGTTGGTGCGGGGAAGGCAACGGCAGGCGCGGCTGCAACTGGTACTGCGACTATTGCAGGTTTGTAAGCTTGTGGCGGCACTTGCACTGCGGGCCTAGGGGGTGGCAACGGTGCTGTTCTTGGTGCTGGAGGCGGTTGAAAAGTTACAGCTGGCGGAGGAGGAGGAGGTGTGACCACTGGTACGGCTGCTGGTGGTGGCACCATTGGTGGTTGCTCTGCAGTTGATGTGTTTTCTGGATTTTCCTCGCCCTTTCCTTCTTCCGTTGCGGCTTCTTCCCCCGCTTCATCGTCATCGTCGTCGCCGCCTTTTTTCTTCGTGACACAGGCGGGCACTAATGCAAATGCTGCAAACAGCAACAATGCTTTTGTGAACTTCATGGAGCACTCCTTTAGGGCTGTCGCGCGAAATATATATTTGTTAATCATAAACAAATTGATGGCTGTGGCACAAGCAATGCGACGATTTGCATTTAACCAGCGACAAAGGCCATCCAGTAGAAGGCACAGCCGCTTATGGCGGTTGCAATGGTAAGTGTGGCAGTGGCCATGCCTACGTAGCGGTGCCGTGCAGTTGATAGGTTTCGGGAGCCGGGAATAGGGCGGTGTTTTATCACTGTTACGATCATGTAGGCCCATAGTATTGTGGCTGTGACCGCAAATAATAGATGCAGATAAAGCTCTGGAAATAACCAACTTTCATAATATGGTGATGGTATCGCCAAACGCCGCCAGTCATTTAGCCGAACGTCGATTTCAAAGAATATTATGGCTACTATCAATAGTGCAGCTATTGATCCTTGCATCCATGCATGGATTCGGTACTTGTGCCGAAACCTGACAAGGTAAATGCTTAGCGATAGAAGTGGGACTGTCACCAGCATGGCAACAGGCATCATGTCTAAGGTAACGGTGCCGCGGCTGAATGGGAACAGGCCATCGGCCATTTTAAACTCCTTAGATGATCAGAGAATATTGAAGGTGTTTTAAAAGTTGCAGGTATTAAACGGCAAAAGACAGTTGAGAATTCTGCTATGATAAAGAAGGAACTTTGGCAATCTCGCCGTGATCCTTTGATCTGAATTGCTCTTGGAGGCCCCTTAGTGGCGCGCCTTTTTCTAGAACTGTCCCAGCTCATATTATTCTGCTTCAACCTTTTGACCTGTTCTTTTGTGGCCGCTGGCTTAGCGAGCGCCGAAACATTACCCGCCAATAGTAAACTTGTCGCCAGCGTTTTTAATGAAGTCTACCAAATTAAAATCGCTACTGACTCAACCGCGCCCAAGGCGGCCTATGGCTCTTGTTTTGTGATCGACAAAGCAGGGCTTTTGGCGACTAATTTTCACGTTGTCGCATTTGCGCTTCATGATCCTGAAAAGTACCATCTCTTCCTTCTTGATGGTGATCACATAATTCCGGCTGAGGTAGTAGCCTTCGATGCCGTCAATGATATCGCCATAGTGCGAGTCGACAAGATATTCCCTAAAGCGGTTCGGCTAGCCTCATGGCTCCCGGATGCAGGCGACAAAATTTATTCAATTGGTTGGCCTGAAGATCTGAACAAGGCGGTGAGCGAAGGGAATTTTAACGGCTTAATGACTGCTGGTCCATACCGCAAGATTCAGATGTCCATTCCGTTAAACCCTGGAATGAGTGGTGGTCCGACTATCAATGAACTTGGTGAGGTAATTGGCGTCAATGTTTCGTTGCGTACCGATTCACAGAGTCTTGCATTTGCTGTGCCGCAGGATCTACTCCGCTCCTTGATGAAGAAAAAGCCTGTGATTTTTAGCCGCCCTGAGGATCATGCGACATTTGATGAAGAGATGCGTGGTCAAATTGAGCAAGTTCAGGAGCAGCTTACAGCGACTTTTTTAAAGGGTGGGAGCAGTAACATTAACATCGGAGGGTGGCAGGTACTTAAGCCTAATCAGATGGTTAAGTGTTGGCACTCTCAAGAGAGTGGGGCGCGTGATGAGACTCTAATTATCAGTGAGCAATGCTACTTATCTGGAGCGACTTCGATTCGTCGATATTTGGATACTGGGACTTTTCGTCTTAAATACCAAGCTGTAGAGAACCGATTATTGAATCAGCTGCAGTTCGTGCATTATATTAACGAATCCTTGGATGATTTGGCCTTTAATCTAACTGAATCTGTAGATAAATTTACGACTAAAATTAAATGTCATCAGCTTGATTTGCTCAATACTTACAAAGTGCCCATGCGAGTACATTATTGCGTGAATAGCTATATTCCATACGCCGAGTCTTATAACCTGGAATTCGAGTTAGCTACGATAAATGAAGGGCAAAAGGCGTTTATGATCGCAGGGAGCTTTCTCGGTTTTTCCTCGCACAATGTACTCGCAATCTTACGGACTTTAATAAATAGCATTCGGCCGGAGTCCCGATGATCTTGGTTAAAGTTCATGAGCCCGAGCGCCTCGAAATATCTAGGATCGAGATTTTTCCCTGTGTGATAGGTCGATCCATGCACTGTGGGGTGCGGATCGATGATCCGAGTGTGTCGGCTCGTCACGCCGAAGTTCATGCAACAGTCGATGGTTACTTGCTTCGAGATATGCATAGTACAAATGGTATCTGGCTGCGTGGTGAGCGAGTTCGCGAAGTTGCATTGGCCGCACTTGAAACGGTTTACTTGGGAGATGTGCGCCTCGATTTTATCACCAAAGATATACCGGAGCGCACCCATGCAAATCGTCTGCTTCCGCATGAGCATAGTGAAAATACGAGGTGGGTTACTGCAAAAATTGTAATCGGACTACTACTGGCGCTATTAATTGCTGGATTGGTGCCCGCTGTAGATCAGTATCAGCTTTACTGGCCGCCCGAACGCTTTGGTTCCTTGTTAGGTAAGGCAGTGCTCATTTGGTTGGCTACAGTAGCTGCAGCTTTTATCGTTTCCTTGTTCTGCAAACTAAATGTGAAGCAATTTCATTTCTATAATGTGTTGCTTTTAATCACCTTTACCTTTGCTACGGCAAAAGCTACTAGCGTCTTCATGCCTATGGTGATTTTCAATCTCCATAACTTGGTGGGTGCTAGTTACTTGCGCCATCTCGGTTACGGTCTGATAGTGTTCGGATTTTTATTCAAGCTGCAGAAGTATGCGCTTCGCCGTTGGACAGTTCGCCACAGAGCTTTGGGCGCATTGGGTGCGGGTCTCCTGGCAACTATACTTACCGAGGTGGTTCTTGATCTTCAGCTTGGAGATAGGGAGCATATGGCGGAGTTGGCCCTACCATTCGATTTGGCGCTGGGACTGAAGCCGGGGGCAGACGATTTATTGTTCGATATAGGCCTTACCATCACCGCGACTGACCAAGAGCGGATTCGGACCTTGGAGCGGCTAGAGGCTGACCGCTATTGAGGTTTGACGTGGCACCCTGGAGGAGAGGCGGCAGACTCGTCGCTAACGCAGAACGAAAAGGCGGAGTGAGACAAGAACCATCCCGCAAAGGGTTGGTCAACGCTTCGAGCATGGAAGCGCAGGTGGCAGAAACATCTTGAGGGTGTGTAAATCCAGGGTGTCCACGTACATTCCGTAAGTCATTTCATGTGTAAAACATGTGCTTTTAAAGACTTGCCATGTCGGGAGGTGGGTGGTCAAGGAGCGTGCTTAGTTCCCATGGCGATTATCCGCCATGGTGTTAAAGTAACGCCACCACGGTTAAAAACCCCAAGTTGGTGATTTTCTGAGGCGAGCCTCAGTATTTTGGTGACTTGAGTAAAGATTTGGTTTTATGGTAGTGAAACTAACTGAGGACATTCCAATACACTAATGAGGGCACCGTGACGAGCACGGGGGAACTTTCCGACAATCTAAGGAATGTTATTGATCGTTATCTTAACGGTCATCGCACCCGCTCACTAGCGACCTTGTCAAGGGCCTCGGGTGTCAGCTATACCACTCTGCGCCGCTTATATCAGAGGGAGGGTAACCCTACTGCTGAGCCTGTGCTCAAAATTGTCGATGTTGCCCTTAACAATGAAGAGAAGCTGGAATTTATCCGTCGGTACTATCCAGAGATAGTTCTAAATGTCAGTGGCTTACAGGCTGGGGTGTTCGCGTCAAACTCGCCCCGACAAGAAGCGCTCAAGGCTTTTTATGTTCGCGACCCCCATAACTACATCCTTAATCTGGCGCACAATGACAGGGGTACGACTCGTGAGACCGTCCAGCGCATTGCTGGCGAGCGTGGGGTCGAGGCTTTGGACGAGCTGGTTGAGCATGAGGTCATGCAGGTTGAGCGGGTTGGCAAAGACACCATTTATCGTTTGCCCGCCATGCTTTCCAGCGATTGTGATATGGCGTTGGCGCAGATGAAGTTATCAGCGGACCACTTTGATCGCAGTTTGATCGGTACCAAGGCAGCTCGACTGTTCCATGCAACCGCGTCAATTGATCAGAGGACGCTTGAGCGCATTCATGACATCCTTTCTTCTGCTATAAGAGATGTCATTGACTTGAAGGATGATCCCCGGAATAGCGGCGATATTCCGCTATTTGTTGACATGATGATGAATATCTATGACAGGACCCCATTGAACCGCGACAGGAGCGATGCATGAGTTGGAAGTTTGCATCGGTTGCTAGCATCGCAACCTCGATCTTCTTGATGTTGGCCAGTGCTAAGGTTGCTTTGGCAACCGTAAATGATGAGCTTGTTGAAGTTCCGACAACATTTACCGATGTCGGAATTGAAAATGGAGGCATCATCATCCTTCATACAATCTACCGCTCATGCGATGAAGAATGTGGTGTCAGAAAATTCATCATGGTCGCCCCGGACAATGAAGTTGCCGCCTTGAGGGCCCAGTTTGCCAACGAGGAAGATCTGCGCCTAGTTGTGAGGGTAAGATCCGATGGTCGGCGCATGGCCTTTGATGCGCAGATCGCGGCATGTGGTAGCGATCACGCATTTACAGCTCAGATCCTGAACTCAGGTGAATCGTTTTATGTAGTCAGTGAGAAGTACGCTCGGGAACGCGGGTGGCTTTGACTAGTGTCACATGCCTTCGTTGCTATTTGACTTAGATAGTCCAGACGTTGGTGCCTAGGCGCTGATTAGGCCTGCTACCAGTTGCGCATGTTCTTGCGATATACTGGTAGCTATGCATTACATTTATTTTTTATCCCGATGCGATTACCGTCAGCCTCTTATCTGTGCGACTGCTGTAGTTTTTATATCTTTGGTTGGCTGTAAACCGCGACCTTCTGCGAGCAACCAAAGCGACTTAGCATTGGCGGGGGGACAGAATGGCTCAGCCTTAAACCTAAGCGGTGCTGAGAGGGGTGATTATTCTTTGGTGCTTGATGAGAGTCAGGCACTTTTCAATATTTCTAAGAAAATTATGGGTCTTAATCCTGACCTGAGTGACAGACATGACCATATTGGCCTTGTGAATGTGGCTGATATATTGGGGTACGATTTACCATTTAATAGCTGCGGACATCCTTGGCGTTCGCGCGTTGAAGGCGATGGTCCGAAGTTAACCCAACTCTTAAGCAGCGACCATCATCGTGGCAGTGGGCTGGGCTGTCTCGAGGTCAATCCAAATGTCTCGGTGACTTATAGTTTCGGAGCGTGGAAATTGAGTCCGGAGTCGGTGGTCATTAGGCCGTGGAATCCACCCCCAGACCCCAAGGCTTGGCCGAAACCTACCGAAGCTTCAAATGCGAACACTGCCAGTGTGCCGGTGGCGGTTATAGGAGAATCCGGCGAACTCAGCGTTAAAACAAAAGAGACTACAGTGGCGAGCAGTGCTGCACATGGCGATGTTTTAAGACATCAGGTACAGTATGTGCGTTCTATTCGGGCTGATACTGTATTTTCAAAACAGTGGAAACCGATGGCCTACGGCGTACAGATTTTATCCCGCCCAGGTGAAGGTCCTCGTTTTGAACTGGGGGCCAGCGAGTCGCTTGCTCCGCAACTGACGCAAGTGGTCTGCAGCGTAGATGTTATTCAGCCATCTAGCTGTCATTATCGAGTCTTTTTATCAACGGAGCATGTTCTGACACAAGTCCAGTACCGCGGCTTCCTGATGCTTCGGCCGCAGTTGGTTGAGTTATCTGGGCGATTGAGAGCAAGTGGTGATTGTCAGCATCGGAAGTTCCGCAATCTAGATGGCCATTGTGCTGGCTCTATGGGCGAGGATGGCCTTGGCGTCAGGGATACATTTGGTCAATTGGGCGGACTATCATTCGCAGATGACTTGGTGCAGCAGGTTGATAACGATGTAGGTCAATGGTTTTGGACTAACGTACGGGAGTTGCCTTTGGCGCAGAATCAAGGGCTACCGACGCTAGATTGGGCTACACGATATTTTGCCGGTGGTAGCTACGGGAGAGTGGCCCTGGACTTTATGGCTATTACCGAGAGCATAAATAGCTGTACTTTGCATGTTGAGGTCATGCCTGGCAGCGCGCCGACCTGTGCGAGTATGCAGGATGGGGCCAGCGTTGAGCCAATCATGACTCCGATTCTGAATGCCGTGAAGTAGGCTCCTGACTTTCTGAGGGGGTCGCCTAAGATGGGCCGCAGTCGTTTTGACCGTACTCCGCTTTTGCGCTATACGGTTAGAATGCTGAATCGCGAATACGAATACTACAGAGAGACGTTTCGAAGAGAGCGGCTCCCACTTGCCTTTGTTGACCTCGACCTTCTCGATGCCAACGCGAAATCACTATCTGACCGTGCTGGGGGCTTACCCATGCGGTTAGCTACTAAGTCTCTGCGCTGTGTTTGGATCGTGAGGTATTTGCTCAATAACTTTCCCTCCTTTCGTGGAGTAATGGCCTTCTCTCCAGGAGAGGCTGCGTTTTTGATCGATCAGGGTATTGATGATGTACTCCTGGGTTATCCAACCATGGAGGTCACAGAAATCAGCCTTTGTTTGCAAGCATTAAAGGCTGGGCGATCGATTTGTTTTATGGTCGACCATATCGATCACGTGCAGTTACTGGAGACCATGGCCGCTGAGGCTGGCGTGGTTGTCCCAGTGTGTCTAGACATTGACCTTTCCACCTCTTTTCCAGGGTTGCATTTTGGTGTCTTCCGGTCTCCCATTACGAACTTCCGCGACGCCGAGCCCTTGCTGATGGCGATGCAAAGCTTGCCCCATGTGCACCTAGAGGGAGTTATGGGCTATGAAGCTCAGTTAGCCGGTGTGGCTGATGCTTCACCGGGGTCTCCGGTGCAGAACATTTTGCTGCGAATATTGAAGTGGATTGCGAAAAGAGAGAGTTTTCCTCGGCGTCAGGGCTTGGTGCGAGCGCTAGAAAATCTGGGCCATCAGTTGCGCTTTGTCAACGGCGGTGGCACTGGCAGTATTGAAATTACTATCCAAGATTCATCGGTTACAGAATTAACCGTTGGTTCAGGGCTTTATTCTCCCGGGCTTTTTGATCACTATGCCAACTTCAGGCATTTGCCGGCGGCTGGCTTTGCTCTACCCGTAGTGAGGGTTGCTAGGCCAGGGATATATGCTTGCGCCGGTGGGGGCTATATAGCATCAGGCCCTACGGCAAGCGACAAGCAGCCTACACCCTATTTGCCACCTGGGATTAAGCTAATGAAGCTGCTTGGGGCGGGCGAAGTGCAGACATCCATAACTAGTGATCTGACGCTGAAAATCGGAGAGCCGGTATTTTTTCGTCATGCTAAGGCTGGTGAATTGTGTGAGCGCTTCAATAGCTTGCATCTAGTCCGGGGTGGTAAGATTGAAGCTATCGTGCCAACTTATCGAGGCCAGGGTCAGTGTTTCCTCTAAATCGATTCGCGGCTTATCGGGGCCGCGCTCCGTAGCCACAAAACGAATTTTGCCAGCGCTCTCGCGCTACCCACAATTGTCAGTTGCGACTGAATTCCTCAAAATACCTAGCTTTGCCGCCGACACCCAGAGATACATAAAAGCCGTCTAAATCGTAGCCTAGCTGTACCACCATGCCCCTTAATTGCTGCCAAAGTGTCTCTTCCGGCACCGCTAAAACATAGGGTGGAGGTGGAGCGATAAATCCGGTGACCGCAGTAGCTGGCTCGACATCTCCCGGTATCAGTATAAAGCTGACCTCGCCGATATCTTCCCTGGACGGTGACCCATCACGCAGAATTCCCCGCACTGTCCAGACTTCCGCCTCATTCGAAAAAACTAGCCGGAATCCAAGTGCGATTCCAATCAGCTCCTGGTTAGGGCCTTCCGACTTGTCGCCGCTTTCACCGCCACCGATTGAGCGAAGGTTAACAACACGACCACCGCGCGAGGTGCTTTTTCGTTCCATGATTAAGTCCTGTCGGAGCTGGGGGTCTTGCCTTGGCGGTGCGGCCAATAGCGGCCGCACCCTATCACGCATGTTGGCTCTGGCAAACCTCTAATCAAAAATCAAATCTAAGGGCGAGCGGCGTAAGCGCCTCGACGCTGCGGACGTTTGCCACCGCGTTCGTCCCCTCGCCGTTGTTCGTCGCGTCTTTCGTTGCGGCGGTTGTCGTCGCGCCGTGGCTCGCGCTCACGTCTTTCTTCTGGCGCGGGCGGAGCAAAGTTCACCATCTTCTGCTGTGTTGCATTCTGCTCGTGCACCAACTTAAGAGCGGCTAATGCCACTTTTACTAAGTCCGAGCCATCTTCCGTCATTGCTTCCACTAGGCCACGATAGTTTTCAAGATCCGCCTCTTGCATAGCGGCGCGTACTCGTGCCTTCGTATCGTCTCGTTTTTTAAGATCAATGTCCGCAGCAGTGGGGAGCTTGCCGAGTGGAATCTTTTGCTTCGTGACGCGTTCGATATTAAGCATCAGGCGGCGATCGCGTGGTTCGGACATCGTTAATGCTGTGCCTTCTCGACCAGCACGACCAACCCGACCAATCCGGTGCACATATGCCTCTGGGGCTGAGGGTACATCGAAATTAACCACGTGCGAGAGGTGTTCGATATCTAATCCGCGTGCCGCTACGTCTGTCGCAACGACAAGTTCAGCGTGCCCAGCCTTCAGGCGGTAAAGCACTCGTTCTCTTTGCGATTGTGACATACCACCGTGCAGAGCTTCGGCGCGGTGTCCCCGCCCGTTGAGCGTTTCAGACAAAATATCAACGTCTTCACGGGTACGGCAGAAGATGATCGCTGCGCTTGGTTCTTCAAGATCGAGCAACGAGCACAAGGCTTCGAGTTTGCGCGGACGTGGCACGACATATGCCGTTTGACGTATGAGCGGGGCGCTTCCGCTAGCAAGTATGTCACGGCTGATAGTTACGCGTACCGGGTCTTTTAGGTGGCGTTTAGCAATGGAGGCTATCCTGGGCGCCATGGTCGCTGAAAACAGCATGACCTGCCGCTCTGGTGGCGTTGCGGAAATTAGTGCCTCGATATCGTCTAGGAACCCTAGGTCGAGCATCTCATCGGCTTCATCTAGTACTAAGGCTTGGATACTAGAAAGATTGAGAGTGCCGCGCTGAATATGATCCAGAGCTCTACCCGGGGTCGCTACTACGATATCGACGCCGCGCTTAAGGGCGCGGATTTGTGGGTCGTAGGATTGGCCGCCGTAAATAGGAAGCACCCGCATGTTCAATGCTTTTCCGTACCGATGAATGGCTTCGGATACCTGATTCGCAAGTTCACGGGTGGGTGTGAGCACTAGTGCCACGGGATTTACACCCCGGTTTGACTGAGCAGCGATTCTGTGGATCAAAGGTAGGGCAAAAGCCGCAGTTTTGCCGGTACCCGTGGCTGCTTGTCCAACTAAATCACGCCCTTCCATGAGCGGAGGGATTGCTGACCTTTGGATCGGTGTTGGTTCCGTATGGCCTAGCCCAGCTAGGACAGTAAGCAGACGGCTGTCGAGGCCCAGAGAGCCAAATCCGGGCTCGATAGGGTCCTTCAATTGATTTTGCATTACTATCCTTTCTTAAGATTAAGAACTGGGGGGGCATACCAATGGGTAGCGAGGGCACTTCTTTAACTTTTATTATCGCCAATTGCTATGTTTAATGTGTATGTACTAGGTCTTGTTCAAATATTTTTATCAGGGGAACGCTATGACGGCTGCCCAGTCATTGAAGAAATATAAATGGGATCTGCTGCTTATCACGGTTTCCAGCATTGCTGCAGTAATTTTAGCGGTGTCAGAGCATGGCAAAGTTAAATGGTATACCAGTCATGTCGCGATGATCGCGCCGTTAGTGTTTGCCGGAGCCTTAATCCTTACCCTTACTCTGGTGGGAGTAGCGGGGCGCGCACGGTGGTTGGGCGGAGCCTTAAGGGTGTTGTTGGTGGCTGCGCTCGTGGCGTTTTTTGCGCCAACGGCGTTTTTAGAAGTCGAGAAGGCCGTCGCTCCCTATGAATGGTTGAGTGGTACCGATGTGCCGACGGTAATTGAATGGATTGCTGCCGACAACAATAGTGATCGTATTCATGCTTGGGCTAGAATTTTAACGCTTTCTAAAACAGATAAAGAATCTGTGGCTGCTGGAATGGCACCGTTAATGCTTGGTAATGATGAGCGCGCGCGACATTCGGCCGGACTCACGCTCGAGGTGTCACTGCGAAAGCATTGCTTGGCAACCTTGGCTGCGATGCAAGGAGAGCTGCGTAGTTATCTGGCTGCCCGTGCTTCTGGCACGACTGCACCTGAATCAGCGCAGCGGGCAGGTCAGTTTGCGAAGTCATTCGTTCAAAATAATCTGGTTGCCGTTCGCAAGGCGCTGTCGAAAAATAAGAGACAATACTTGCCCGAAGGGGGGCTTGAGGCTTTATTTTTGGCGCTCGCAACGGATGATCAGTTAGGCCCCTTATACTTGCGCGAGCTCGCTCTTCACGGTGACAGTACTGAGAAGGCACTAGCGCATTCAGTTATGCAATTGGCTGCAATTAGTATCCCTACAGCTTAAACATTTTTAAAAAGCAGATCGAAAATGAATCTTGCAGGTATAACTTTGAACGAGCAGAGGCGACTATTTAGCAAGGTTTGGATTTTTGCGATTATTGGCTGTTTGTGGATTTTGAATGCATCTTCGCAAGTAGCAGAAGCGTCCGCATCTTGTGATAGTGCCCAATATTTTGTCGGTGCGGCTCGTGGCGACATAACCGGACCAATCGTCGGTGTCGGTATGATGGGGTACGCGGATTTGGGGCAGATTGATGAAGGTCTGCATACGCGGTTGTGGTCCCGCGCAATGGTGGTCAGCGATCCTTGCTCAGGTTCTACAATTGCACTTGTCATCGGTGATCTGGCCATGGTTTTTCATGGTCTTAAACAGGCGGTGATAGATCGCTTGGAGCGCGAGCTGCCAGGTGTTTTCACGCATGCTAATTTGATGTTTAGTGCGACTCATACGCACGCAGGCCCAGGCGGCTTTGCCCACAACACTCTCTACAACATTACTACATATGGGTTTAATCCTGATAATTTCGAGGCGATTGTTGCGGGTACAGCCCGTGCAGTAGTTAAGGCTTATAAACAAAGACAGAAAGCAAACCTGTCGGTGTCATCAGGCCATTTGTACGGATATCAATTTAACCGCTCGCCAGAGGCATTCGATGCTAATCCCGAAGCTGAGCGTGCGGCTTTGCCGGATATGGCAGATACTGAGATGTTTCTTATAAAGGCTATTGCATCCGATGGCACTCCGATTGCGGCGTTCAATTGGTATCCGGTTCATGGTGTGTCGCTTCCGCTAACTAACAAATTGGTGAGTGGGGACAACAAAGGCTTGGCTTCGCTTTATTTTGAGCACCAACTTGGTGCGACGAACCGGAAAGACCAAGAATTCGTCGCTGGCTTCATGCAGGCTAATGCGGGTGATATTAGTCCCCACGATGTTACACACGGCGCTTTGCCTAAAACAGACGGGTTTGAGCGTAATGAATGGTCAGCGCGAGGCCAGTTTAATAAAGCTTGGCAAATCTTTCAGAGTCCAGTGGCTGAGGAGCTGCGAGGAGCCGTTACATATTCACATCGCTTCGAGAGCTTAGCCTATCGCAAAGTATCACCGGAATTCACAGGCGGTGAGGTAGAAGCCACTACTTGTAATGCAGTACTAGGCGAAAGTTTTGCTGCAGGTACGCTAAATGGCCAGCCGTTTCCACTTTTTGTATCGCATGCGATTTATGGCAAGACCTGGCCCAGGATCACTTTGATGCCTAAGGAGCAGGGGTGCCATCAAGAGAAGGTTTTGCTGTTGCCTACGGGCTTTGCCAAGCCCCATCCTTGGACTGCCAGTGTGGCGCCATTTCAACTGTTAAGAATCGGGCCATTGGTCATTATCGGCGCACCTTTTGAAATCACCACAGTGGCTGGGCATCGTCTTAAAGAAGAAATAAAGCGCCGGATGGCCGATGACGGAGTTCGTTTCGTTGTCCTCTCTGGGCTTACGAATGAGTATCTTCATTATGTAACTACCAGAGAAGAATACAAGGTTCAGGCCTACGAAGGCGGCTCTACACTGTACGGACCTTGGTCTCTCGCAGCTTATACTGAAATATTTGCTAATCTGGCGATTGATATGAGTACCGGGCGTCAGCGGCCTGCGGGAGCACCGCCACCTGATCTTTCTCAAAAACAAGTCGTATTGCCGCATCCGGTTTTATTTGATTTGGCACCACGTGCCGGCAAGTTTGGCGACATCTTGGTCGATGCGAAATCTGATTATAAGCTTGGCGAAGTAGCGGCTGTTGAAATTTGGGGAGCGCATCCAAATAACAGCCTTGCTCCAGGGTTCTCGTACCTGACGATAGAACAGCGGCAAGATGAGAATTGGAAAACAATATTTTTTGATTGGGATGGTCAGACGACCCTACACTGGCGTCGCCACGGATTAGCTAGCTCTGTGTTTAAGATCAATTGGAGCATTTCCCTGGATACCCCCGCTGGTCTCTACCGAATTTGTCAACACGGCAAATCTAAGGCGCCTATAACGGGGAAATTAAGCCCATATTCAGGTTGTTCCCGTGGATTTAAAGTCGGGAGTTGAAGATAGGCTGCGAGTGGTCACAGTCTGACATGATCGTGCAAGCCTTTAGTCCAACGGTGTTGGCGCGTGATCGTCTGCGTGATTTACAGCTGACTATTCATTAGACAAAGTGGGGCGCTATTAGAGGCGTCCTCTTTGTGCTTTGTAGCGGTATTGGCAAATAAGAAGATGTTGGTATATAACTACATTGCAGAATTCAAAAAGCAGTAAATCGATAATTTGAGCCATGGCATGTAAGCTGCATTTGTAGTTTCCTGAAGGTTTTTGGACCCAAAGTCCTCCCGCATGGCCATAATTTCTGAAGTGACTGCCTAGTACCTAAATCCCTCGATTGGAACGGTAATCATGAAAGGAGTAATTTTGATGCTGATGAAGCGCATTTCCGTAGGCATAGCTTTTTTACTACTAGCCGCAACATCCTGTAGTGACCTGAAAAAATCTGACAAGGCTCCGCCGATTAACGCTTCTACCGACGCTGCGCAGCCGCGGAACGGACAAGGGGTAACAGAGTCTGAAGCGATAATTAAAGTAATTTCTGACGGGTTAAACCCTTTTGCTGGTAGCACAATGTTTGGCGATCCAGCTTACTCTGCGAAAGTCCGTAGTGCGATCGTAAGGGCACCTGAACTCGCTGAAAAATTAGAGAAAATTGCGAACGCTAGCACTGCATTTTGGATTGATCGGAAAGCGGCGATTAGTGGTCTGCGGATTTATTTGGACGCGGCATTAAAGGCCAGCCAAGAAAAATCATCTCCGGTCACTGCTACAGTTGTTGTTTATAACCTTCCCGATAGGGACTGTGCTGCTTCTGCTTCGAATGGCGAGTTGAGTGGTGCTAGTGGTCTTAAGGAGTATTTTTCCTTTATTGATGAAGTTGCTGGGGTTCTGAACTCCTATAAGGCAGTGCGGATCGCGGCAGTTATTGAGCCCGACTCGCTTTCGAACGTGGTAACCAACCTTGGGCAAAGACGATGTTCGAGCGAAGTTCTAGCAAATTATGAGACTGGAGTGGCTTATGCCATTGAAAAGCTACACGCACAGCATGTCAGCCTCTACTTAGACATGGCGCATGGTGGCTGGCTCGGCTGGCAAGGTAACCGCAGCGGCGTGGCCCAAGTCATCGGACGAGTGCTGCAACGTGCCGGGGGAAGCGAGAAGATTCGTGGATTCGCTACAAACGTTGCAAATTATAGCGTGCTTCAGTTTGATTATAATCGCCCATCGCCTTGGTATGACCAGTCCAACCCGGCCCGTGATGAGTTGACTTATGTCCAGTTGCTGAGCCAGGATCTGGCTGCAGCTGGTGTGTCTAGCCGACACTTCATTATTGATACTGGTCGTAATGGCGCCCAAAACTCTCGTCAATCATGGGGTAGCTGGTGCAATATTGCCAACGCTGCGATTGGCAAGTTCCCTCAAGCTGAGCCTCTGCCTGAGATTGATGCCTTCGTCTGGATCAAGCCACCGGGAGAGTCTGACGGTACCAGTGACGCATCTGCTCCACGTTATGACTATATGTGCAGTTCGAGTGACTCACTTACGCCCGCTCCAGAAGCTGGTGCGTGGTTCCCCGACGCCCTGCTACGCTTAGTGCGCAACAGCTAGTCGCGAAGGCGATAAACACCAGAAATTACGATATATTTTTTCCCGAAAATGCCGATATGAGCTCTGCCTCGTGTCGGCATTTCGACTTTTTGCCTCAAATTTCATCTAAACGTATCTTTAAGGCTAGTTTTAGCGCCTTGTGATATTTAGTTTAGACACATTGCGGTGGGGGCAGTTATGGATCGGAACTTAGCTCTTGAATTCGTCAGAGTTACCGAGGCGGCTGCCTTGGCTTCGGGGCGCTGGATCGGTCGAGGCGAAAAAAATGCTTCTGACGACGCGGCGGTCACGGCCATGCGCGGTGCCTTTCAGTCGATGGACTTTGACGGACTTGTCGTCATCGGTGAGGGCGAGATGGATGAAGCGCCCATGCTTTATATCGGTGAACGTGTAGGTAGGGGAACCGGACCACAAATTGATATTGCCTGTGATCCGCTAGAGGGAACCACCATAACAGCTAAAGGTGGTAGTGAGGCCATCGCTGTGATTGCCGCAGCGGCAAGAGGCTGTTTTCTTGCTGCTCCAGATATGTATATGGATAAAATTGCCGTTGGTCCTATGGCTCGGGGTGCTATTGACATCACTAAGAGTCCAACTTGGAATTTGCAGGAGGTTGCTCGGGCCGTTGGTAAGGCTGTAGAAGACCTCATGGTGATCATTTTGGATCGCCCACGTCATGCAGATTTGATCAATGAAGTGAGATCTGCGGGTGCGCGCATTCGTCTCATCAGCGATGGCGATGTATCAGCAGCGGTGGCGACGGCTCAGCCCGAATCGGGGGTCGATATTCTAATTGGCTCAGGTGGAGCGCCTGAGGGAGTGATCGCCGCTGCAGCTTTACGCTGTTTGGGTGGCGATATGCAGGCGAAACTCATATTCAGCTCACCCGAAGAAATTGCTCGGGCGAAAACGATGGGCATCACAGACCAGAATAGAGTTTATCAGCTGGAAGACATGGCTCGCGGTCACGTAATGTTCGTTGCGACCGGTGTTACTAATGGCAGTTTTCTATCAGGTGTCCGCTTCAGCGGACGAGGTGCTTTTACTCATTCTATAGTAATGCGATCAGAGACTGGAACAGTGCGAGAAATTCACACTAGGCACCATTTCGATCGTAAGCCGCGCTACGGTTGGTAAGTGATCGCATATGAGCAATGGAGATCTCGATAAGTTAAGCCGATGGACGCGCTTCAAACCAAGTTTGTGTCGCGGTTGCTGGGCTGGTTGCTGCCGACTACCGGTCGAGGCCACTATTGATGATTTAGTTCGATTAGGCTTAGTCGGTCCAGACGAAGCAGTTGGGTCTCTAAAAAAGGTGGCTCGTCGCCTGATTGCTAACGGTAAAGTCCACCAGTATCGTGCTGTCACAGGTATCTTCACTTTGGCGCAAAAGCCCAATGGGGATTGCCACTTTCTCGGTACGGACCGCTTGTGTACAATCTACGACCAACGGCCGGACGTTTGTCGTAAATTTCCCAGCGTCGGACCGCGACCTGGCTATTGTCCGGCGCGTAAGCAAAGCCCAAGTTAAGTGGCATTCTTCAGGCGAGGTTTTTCATGGTTAGAATGACTTCAGTTTATCAGGGTAAGAAACATTGTACGCTTGAACATGAACCTTCGCGCTCAATGATTGAGACCGATGCACCAAAGGACAATCAGGGGCTGGGAGAGTGCTTTTCCCCTACCGATTTAGTTGGGGCGGCGTTGGTAAGCTGTATCCTGACAACGATGGCATTGGTCGCTGAGCGTGATGGACTCAATATCGAAGGTGCCCGGGGTAGCGTCGTGAAGGAAATGAATGCCAATCCGCGTCGCATCAAAAGTTTGCCGGTAGTAATTACGATGCCGGCGGCACTCACCCCGCCCCAAAGGCAGAAGCTGGAAAATGCCGCTAAACATTGTCCAGTCCATGCGAGCTTACACCCTGAAGTTGAGGCCCCGATTACCTTTGAGTATGCCTGATAGGTAAGTTCGATCGGTAATCAGGTAGTGCGCCTTACTCCTAAGTGTGAACTCAAGCGATTCGGCACGCCTCTTCAAATGTGAGTCGCGGCGACCTCGGGTATAGTTGGCTGTGGTCCCCATAGCCAAGGTTACAGATAAAATTTGACTTCCACGTAGTGCCGGCAAAGAAGGCTGCATCCACTTTGGCTTGATCAAATCCAGACATTGGACCGCAGTCGAGGCCCAACGACCTTGCTGCGAGCATCAAATAGGCGCCTTGTAGCGATGAGTTGCGAAATGCAGTTGCTTCGATCAGCGGTTGGTTGCCAACAAACCAAGATCTGGCATCGGCCGCTGGAAAGAGCTTTGGCAGCTTTTCGTGGAACTCGCGATCTTCTGCAATAATCACCGTTACTGGTGCCGACTTTGTTTTCTCTACGTTACCTGGGGCCATGGACTCGAGGAGCTTTTTCTTGGCCTCCGATGTTTTCACGAAAAAGAAACGAGCTGGAGAACCGTTGGCACTAGTAGGCCCCCATTTAGCCAGATCGTAAATCTCGTGCAGGACAGAATCAGGGATCGGCTGGTTAAGCCAGCCATTGTGCGTCCTGGCTTTGGTGAATATCTGTTCCAGCGCTTCTTGAGAAATGGGTCCCAATGAATGTACCTCCGACCGGTTAGTGTGTGCTGCAATGCCTCCGAGGCAGTGTGATGTTACTCTCAGGAGCAATATTCGCCGAGTCTATTTTTGGGCTCTTGTTTTCCAATTTTAGCTGGCCAAACTCTTCGGTAGCTTTTTGCCTTGGTGACACTTTTAGGTAGCTGTGTCAGTATCTTAGTTCCCGCATGCTGTTCTAGGAGTTGTCGATGAATCAACAACTTATGCGCCGGTTAGATGCCTGGGCCGGGAAGTTGCTATGTCTGCTGTTAACCTTGCACCGGAAGGTCTTTGATAGTCGACAAACAAAAGATCCATTGCGTTCCATTCTGTTCATCAAGCTGATTGAGCAGGGTGCTTCTGTGCTGGCTGCGGACGCGCTAAATCGAGCATACGAGCTGGTTGGTCGGGATAATGTTTACATCTGCGTATTTGTCGAGAACAGGCCGATTATCGATCTGCTGGAGCAGCTTCCTCCGAATAACGTATGGGCATTGCGTAACCAAAATATCTGGGTTTTTGCGTTAGATTTACTAAGAATGCTCCGGAAAGCCCATAAACTTGGCATTACGGCAACGGTTGATCTTGAGTTTTTCTCACGTGGTTCTGCGATCATTGGCTACCTAACGCGTGCAAAGAGGCGAGTTGGGCTGCATAGGTTCACCATGGATGGGCCTTATCGCGGCGATCTGATGACGCATCGTATTTCATACAACCCTTATATGCACACGTCGAAAACATATCGGGCCATGGTCGAGGTACTAGCCCAATCTGAAGAGCAGATCCCGATTAATAAAATGGCAATTCCTAAAGATGGAGCCTTAGCTCCGCTATTTTCCCCAACTGTAGCTGAAGTGGCAGTTGTGAGAGGTCTGCTTAAAGAGCGTTTTGGAGCAGATCTACCAGCTGGGCCGCTGATGATCTTGAATCCTAACGCCAGCGATCTAATGCCTTTGCGAAAGTGGCCGACAGAGCGCTTTCTGGAATTGGCGCGTCGATTGCTTGAAGAGTACCCTGAAGGTCTTATTATCTTGACCGGCGCTCCACGCGAGGCGCCGGCGATTGAACGAATCATGCGTGAACTTCAAGCGCCTCGAGTCATTAGCGTTGCGGGTGCAACCACCATGAGCCAGCTCGTGACGTTGTTTACGCTTTGCGATGTCTTGGTCACTAACGATAGCGGCCCAGCACACTTTGCATCTATGACACCTATCCAAAATATTGTTCTATTTGGACCTGAAACGCCGCAACTTTATGGACCTATTGATGGCCATCCGGAACCGATCTGGGCGCAGCTTGCGTGCAGTCCGTGCATAAATGCGTTAAATCATCGATTGTCGCCGTGTAATAACAATTTATGTATGCAGGCAATCACGGTCGATATGGTATTTGCCAAAGTGAAAGATTGTTTAAGGCGCGTCGGAGCGGCGCCAATGCTGCTGTCTACATAATTCATGCTGTTTGGGGGACACTCATGCGTTTACGAGCGTTTATTTTTGGTGTGACATGCAGCGTCAATTGGGCCTGTACGACGCCGGGTAAAGTTCAGGACATTGAGACTAAAGACTTTAAGGCCAAGGGAAACGCTACGAGCGGCAAGATTGGGATAAATAATAAGGACGAAGTGGTCATTCGTCAGAACACCTCAGCGCAAGATGACTTGGCGGTCTTAGATATAGCTAATACTCATTTACGTGATGAGGTCGAGCGAGACTTACATGAGTTGAAGGCCTGCGAGGCTCAGCTCAATGATCCGCGCCTTGGCGGGAACGACCAAGCAACTGCCAGTCATGATATCGACGAGCTCAAGAACGATCCAGAAATAAAGCAACGGATGGGTCTGGATGAAGAGGGTGAGTTACGTGTCGTGAAAGAACATTCCTTCGAAGAGCAGTTAAAGTCTGAAAAAAAGTATCAAGCCACATTGCGGCGCATGAAGAAACTTGCTGGAGAGCAAAACGATGGCTGCAAACGCAAATTAGTTATTGTTCGCGAGAAGCACGGTCTGCCTGGTCAGCCTTACAAGGCCTTGGGCTATTTTACCAAAGACGGGACTTGGGTAGAGACGCAGCAAGGCGAATCGACGCTTAATGATGCCTTTGAGATTAGTGCCAAGATGAAGGCCAAAGCTGTAGGGGCACAGCCGTAAGCAAGTGCTATTTAGATTTGTCGTAATTACGGCTTAGATGCTTCAATATCGCGGCGCAGGTCACTACGTAATCCAATGGCAAAGGCAATTTCCATTGCTAAGAAAAGTGGTGCATTGAAAACCTGCATGATGTTATCCGCTAGTGCTGGTTTTTTGCCCTCAAAATAGTGACCTATAAGTTGAATAATCCAACCGCCGATAAACGACGCAAGGAACAGAGTCAGGGCTGTTTGAAATGGCAACAACGCAGTCTTTTCAGCGAGGAAAAGCAAGGCTAAGCTGAACGGTAGCTGAATGAACGTTAGTAAGAGATCAAGTCGTAGATAATAGGCGATGCTAGCAGCAAAGAAAATAGTCGCACCCGTGACCGGCACTGGGAGCTTGTCAACAAAGTCGATGTGTAGCCAGCTAAGTGCAACAAATAATGCGTACACTATGAGCGGGACGCCGACGAAATGGGTGGCTTTATTGCGAGGATCGCGGTGATAAGATGCGTATGATAGCATGAGTTGTTTAATGTTTTGCATGTGTCAATCTTCTCATTCTCTTAATTTTCTGCCGCTAAAAGTTCAACTTGTTGAGTATGGGGTGAGCTCCGGTTGAGCCCCGGCACGACCGTAAATAATTCCAGGATATGCCAGCGATCACCGGTGCGATAAAATTGAGCCAGTGACCTCGTAAATCGCAGCGCCCGGGGCGGCAGACCGGAGGATATGTAGTACCGTGCTTGGGCTGCCACATTTTGTTGGAAATCTACCCAATCAGAGCCAGTGATTATGCCTCCATCGGCGAGATTATCAGCACTGAAATGGAAAGGCGAGCCGGCAGCAGTGGCGAAGATCCATTCAAGAGCCTGGGGCTTCACCTCAACTTTGGTGAATTCTTGCTGCTGCTCTGAGCTCCGTCCCTCCGGTTGATACCAGTAGCCATAGTCAGGCAAGAGCCGCCGTTTGGTTCCGGCAATACACCAATGGGCGATTTCATGCAGGGCACTAGCAAAGTAGCCATGAGCAAATGTGATCTTGTGGAGCTCTAATGGGTTTTGGGATGGTCGATAAAATGGCTCCTGCTCGCCACACACCAGAATTGTCTGCTCGCTGCTAGCGAAGAGGCTATCAAATATTCCAATTAAATCAGTGTATTCTAGTACCAATGCGGGACCTTAAGTTGATCAACGGAGGCGGCCAAGCACGATTTTTGCACCAGCAAAGTCAGGTAGTCAAGTTGATGCAATACCGACAGGGGGCGGCTTTATGAGCAAGCGTTTCAAGGGTCCAGATGCGAAAGCTGTGGTGGGTATCAAATTTGACTCTGAAAGCCGCGATCTCTTTTTTGCTGCGTGTCACCTTTGTGCAAAAATGGGCATGTCTTTGAGGGTGGTACATATTACCCCAAACATTCTAAGCCGGTGGATATACCGCGATGAGGCTTATTATGAACAGCTGCTGGGGGGGAGAGAATTTGCTGATATTACGTCCGATCTCAGAGACGAAGGTATTCAGAGGGCCCGTCAACAGATGGAAGATTTTCTCGCCGACAATCCGTCCCCAGTTGTGAGCGAGTATCACATCGTTGCCTCGACAGATCCGGCTGAGGCACTACTTGCTGACGCCGTAGCTCAGCACGCTTCGCTGCTAATTGTTGGTATCAATAAGGAGCGTCACGGATTTTTTCAGCGGGATATCTCAACCGCGATCAATATTATGGCCATTACACCGATACCGGTTTTGATCCTCCCTGAAGGGCTGAATTTTCAGAAAGATTCGTACAAAGTATTTGTAGCCGATAATTTATCGCCGGATGGTGAGCAGGCTTTCAATTGTGGTGCCTCGCTTGCCTCTGCATTGACTCACACTGACGTCATGCATACCCATGTGATTGACTACAGTTTCAAAGATCTCGTAGCGCGAGTGGAATTTATTAAGGCCGATAACGAATTGACCTCCCAATCACCGCAAGAGCTATGGGCATTAGCTGAGCACCGTGCTGGTGAGGCCCTACTTGAGCGTGCAAACGGATTGCCTCACTTGATTGAGGCTGTTGGGGGGCATTATAAGCAATTAGTACTTACCGGTGATGTGCCGGATGAACTGGATCAGGCTCTGAAGCACTTTAAACCTGATCTAGTTGTGTTTGGTAGACCGCATCAACACCGTCGCCTCTTCAGGCTAGGTTCATTAGCGCTGCATGTGCTTCATGCGCGCACGTACGGTATTCTGATTGCGCCGCTCCTGTGAATAGGAAGTGATCGGTTTGCCTTTTTATTCAAAGCGAATTCATCAGCTGGGCGTAGCGTTTTATGATGTCCGTGGTGCTGCTGTCTTGATCGTATACGGAGTACCAGCCTTGTGGCTCGTGCGGTGGATCGCCGATGAACGGGGTTCCAATTTGCCAAAGATCACCCGCGTTTACTGGGCGACCTTCGCCAGCCCAGGCCCAAAAATTCACCCCATTCAGTGGGCGGCCTTTAATGGCAGCTCGTAAGCTGGCCTCGAACATTGTTTGATAATATTGGTCACGCACGCTAGTCGTTGCTGTGACATTAAAATCGCCACCATCCCTAGCAATGCCAAATTCTTCAAAAACTGCGGGTTTACCAAGTCGCTCGGCCATGCTTACATGTTGTTCTACATATTCGAGAGCTTGTTTAGTGGATTTTTCATAGGTTGCTGGAATATGTGGATCATACCAACCAAAGTTTTGTATCCAGATGTGGAAGGTCAGGTAGTCGATGTTTTGCAGTGCATGCACTAATTCCGGACGGGTTTGAGTATTGTCCTGACTTGCTGTCAGACCTTCGCTACCTGTAGTGACCAGATGGTTGGTATCCAATTGCTTGATGCGAGCTGCTGTGTCACTTACCCAATTCAAATATGCATCGGGCTGATTTTGTCCCCGCGGCTCATTAGCTAGCTCCCAAGCCATAATAGTAGGATCGCTGCTGTAGCTGATGCCTGAGAGTGTGTTCACACGGCTGACTATCAGATCGACAGTCCTGTTATACATGCTCTTGGCTTTGTCGTTAACGTAGAAGCTGGCAGAATAGTTTTCGAAGGTCGTCCAGCCGAATTGTTCGGGATATGGGATTGATGTGCCGTCCGCCCAAGATACGTATTGTGCGAAGCCACCCGACCATTGCCAGAAATTACCGAGACACATGATTGCATGCATGTCTCGTTTTTGCATTTCTACCAAAAGAAAATCGAGTCCATGGAGTAATTGTTCGTCGAAGACACCGGGGCTGGTTTGTAGTGATGGTTGCATCCGAAAGGGGGCCGAATTCGGACCCTCGCTAGCTGCTACCACGCGAAGGTTGGTTACTCCTAGAGCCTGTAAGCGATCTAGCTCACGCAGTAAACGTGCTTGGTCACCGCCTGGGCCGCGGCTCCCCAGATTGATGCCGTACCACAAATTGGTTCCCAAAAAATGATGGGACTGACTACCTATTATGAACTGGATGCCTTGCACTTGGACGAATTTTTCGCTTCTTGCCAAATTCTGCGCTGGCTTCGCATGCGCCAATACATTGTCGCTAAGGCAAACCATAAGCAAGGCTGATGCTAAAATATGGATTTTCATTCCTAAGCTCCCGCAAGTTTAAATTATTTATAGCAGAGTCTGGCAGCTGCTTGCTATTGGTAAGTGTGGTCAGTTAAAATTGTTAATATCCGTTATTCTTTCAACCATCCAACTCCAAATATGTACCACCAAAAATTTACCACGAAGTTAAGACTCGGCACTCCTCGCATGTTATCTCTCTAATTGCATCCAGATTCGGCTTTCGAAAGTTTCTTGACCAATAAGCCCGCCTAGGACAAGCGTTGATATATGCAACAGGGCCACACTCGATCCTAAAGGTGGAGCGCCTTTCGATCGATGACAGTTTAAACAACAAGCAGGAGGCGACCCTATGCAACCGCGACTGAGCTGGATCATCTGCGCGGCAACTCTCATAGGTGGTATGGCCTTCGCGGCGACCGCATCACCTGCGGCGAGCGAGTTGGCAAGCATTCATCAGTTTGATTTCAACGGATACGATAGCCGTGACGGTATGGTCACCATTTCGACCAATGGTGCAGTAAAGTTGAGAATCAATCTGGTTTCTGATGATGTTGTTCGGGTTTGGCTTGATCCTGTTGGCCAATTCAATAAGCAACCTTCATTTGCTGTCCTGAGCGAGTCTTGGGCGCCTGTGGAATATAGCGTTACTGATCAAGGCGGTTATTTGCGGATTAGCACAAAAAAACTTGCCGTTCGCGTGCAGAAGAAGCCGCTCGCTGTGGATTTCTACCGTGAAGACGATCGGACTCCAATCAGCTTGGATGATCGTGCCCGTGGTATGGAATGGGGTGAGGAAAAAAACTTAAGTATTCATCGAAAGCTCGAGTCTGACGAGCATATCTATGGGTTAGGGCAGGACAATACTGAATTTCTCGGCACTCTAGATCGGCGCGGCACCGTGCGAGAGTTATGGACTGGTCAAAGGATCAATCATGGCAAGGTGACGGCAGATGTCCCAATCCCATTTTTGCTGAGTACTGGTGGGACAGGTGGTGGCTACGGCGTTTTTTTTGATAATTCGTATCACACGACATTGGATCTTGGTAAATCCTCAAACGATGTTTACTCATGGCATTCGGCAGGTGGTGAAGCTGTCTACTACTTCATGTACGGACCTAAATTTGCGCATATAGTTGACCGCTACACTGCTCTGACTGGGCGTCCCTCACTGCCTAATCTGTGGACACTAGGTTATATGCAAAGTAAGTGCGCATATTACACCTGGGAAGAGATTGACGACGTAATCAAAAGTTTACGTACTAAGCAGATTCCCAATGACAGCCTAGCTATAGATTTCGATTGGCCTGAGCAGCTGCAGAATTATCGCTGGGCGCCCCGGTGGAACGGCGAAAGTCCACAACGACTAAGCGACTATAGTAAGCAGGGCATTAAGTTTATGATTTCGCAGTCAGGTCCGATGATCCGTAAGGATAGTAGTAACTATCAAGATGGTCTCAGGAACAGTATTTTTGCCACAGATGGCAAGGGGAAAACCGTCACCTGTGGCTATTACGGCGGTGATCTAATGGATTTTACTGCACCAAATATGAAGGATTGGCTTTGGCCTCAAATTAGTCATCTGCACCGTGACGGCATCAAGGGGTGGTGGCTGGATTTAACCGAGCCTGAGGGAGAACCGGCGGGTACGGTCTATCAGGGGGGTGCGGCAGCTCGCATTCACAATGTATTCTCGCTGCTGACCAGTAAGACATACCATGAGATGCTTACGGCAGCGGATCCTAATACGCGCGTTTTTATCCTGACAAGAACGGGCTTTTCGGGAATCCAACGCTACGGCGCCGCAATTTGGACGGGTGATATTTACTCTGATTACGAGACTTTTGCGGCACAGGTGCCAGCACTGCTCAACTCAGGTCTTTCTGGCATTCCGATGTGGTCCAACGACTCGGGTGGTTTTCTGGAAGGTTATTATAAGAACAATCTGGAGTCACATGGTCGTTTGTATCAGCGCTGGTTACAGTTTTCAGCTTTTGTGCCAATCGCTCGGGCCCATCACGTAGGTATGGCTTCGCCGACGGACTTTGGTGCCGAGGTCGAGGAAAGTAGTCGGCACTATCTACAAATGCGCTACAGATTACTCCCCTATTTATATTCATACGCGTGGGAGTCACACGTAAGCGGTGCTCCAATGATTCGCCCGCTAATCTTTGAGTATCAATCCGATCCCAAAGTTGTGAATATTAAAGATGAGTTTTTGTTTGGAAGCGAAATTCTCGTTGCGCCGGTTTTGACGGAAGACACCACGAGTCGGTCTGTTTATTTGCCTGAAGGTAAGTGGTTTGGCTACGAGGATGGCCAAGAATATACTGGCGGTAAATTTTATGACATCGCGGCTCCTTTGCAGCGGATACCTTTGTTCGTGAAATCTGGTGCTATCATTCCCATGGCCCCTCCAATGCTAAGTACTGACGAGAAGCCCTGGGATCCGCTTACGATTGATGTGTATCCAGATGGCGAATCGAGTTTTGTTCTTTATTCAGACGATGGCAAGACCATGTCTTTCGAGCGAGACAGAGGATTCACGGAGACTAAAATGCAAAGCATTTTAAGCGATAATAAGACAGAAATATTAACTATTAAATCTAGCAACGATAAATTCGTGCCTCAAAGCTATGTAGTTCAGTTTCATTTACAGTCCGTGCCGTTGAAAGCTATCGTTAATAACCAGGGGTTAGATTTTGCGCCCACTATGGATGATTTCAACCGCAGCGCAAAGGGGGCGTTTTGGGAGGCTGGGATGCGCGTCTTTTACGTTAAGTTTAATCGCGAAGGGGCTTTGACACATCAACTGCAGGTTGACATGACTGGCAATCTACTCAGGAAGTAATGAATAAGTGCCAGAGCTACCCCATCAGTTCCAACTAAAGAATGTCAATGGTATGGCCGTCAAGATTAGCAATCTTGGCGGCATTATCATGTCGATCACAGTCCCTGATCGTGATGGACGGTGTGAAGATGTCGTGCTTGGGTTTGATGATGCCGCTAGCTATCGTCAAAATGAGCCGTATTTTGGTGCGATCATTGGTCGGTATGGCAATCGCATTGCTAACGCGAGATTTTCGCTTGATGGTGTGGATTACTGCCTTGAGGCCAACAGCGGCCACCATCATCTTCATGGTGGTCGTGTTGGTTTTGATAAGGTGTTGTGGAAACCTAAGTTTAGTCCCAAGGGCGCGGAGCGTGGCGCTGATATCCTTAAACTGCAATATGTGAGTCAATGCGGTGAAGAGGGGTACCCTGGTCGACTCTCGGTTACTGTAACCTATACTTTGGCTAGCGATAACGCGTTGCGAATAGATTACGAAGCAAACACCGATCAGGCGACCGTCGTAAATCTGACGAGTCACTCATATTTTAATCTGACTTCTAAAGTTCAGAGCTCAAATATTCTAGGTCACTATTTGAGAATCCATGCGGATAGATTTACCGTGGTAGATTCGGCCCTGATTCCGACTGGAGAGCTGCGGTTAGTTGAAGGGACGCCGCTAGATTTTAGGCAGATGCAGTTAATTGGCAGTCGTCTTGATCAGGACTTTGATCAGCTAAAGTTTGCCAGTGGCTATGATCATAATTACATCATTAACGGTTACGACAAGTCGCTGCGTTTAGCGGCAGACATCTGTGAGCCTATATCCGGTCGTACTCTGGAAGTGTGGACCACAGAGCCTGGAGTGCAATTCTATTCGGGTAATTTTCTCGGTGATCAACTCATTGGTAAACAGGGTCGAAAGTACGATCGCCATGCCGGTTTTTGCATAGAGGCGCAGCACTTCCCAGACTCGCCAAATAGGCCTGAGTTCCCGACTACCAGATTAGACGTGGGTGAAACTTATACTCAGAGTACGATATATAAGTTTGGAACCGCGCCAAATAAATGATTCAGTTGATGAATGGAGCGCAGGTATTTGGATCTGACGGATTTCGGTTCAAATGCTTGAGCACCAGCGGCATAAAACCAATGACGTCTTTGTTGTTCGCGTCAGCCCATTGAGCCATGCACAGCGGCGATAAGCTCTCTGCGATGTGGCCCAATTTAATATTTGCATATGCTACCATCATGAACATTACGGCAACACTTGGTGCAGATACTGGGCTATTGAAAACAATTTGTTTGCTTGGGAGTTGAGATCCAAGTTCGGCCAAGACCTCCTGGTACCTTCCGAGCTCATTGAGCACAAGTCCTTTATTAGCGAGAAGGTCAACTTTGAGTGGATCAAGGTGCTGTGCCGCTAGGATGAAAGATAGCGCTTCTTCGTATTTTTTTTGTCGCATCGCTAGTGCCGCCATTCCAGTCTGACCGGCGTAGCTAATAGGGTTTTCTGCAATCATAGCAGGGAATAGTGTTTCATCATTTTGCCATTTCTGTATTTGTCTAAGACTAAGTGTTGACCATGTAAGTAAAACTGCCAAAGACAGTGCTAGTGCTAGCGGGGCAGAAAGTCGCCAAATTATCTGAGCTAGACAGATAGCAAAGCCGAGCATGCTCAAGTAGAAGTAATGATCAGAAACGGTCGATGTGTGCTGAAATGGAAAAGGAACAATACCTGAAGTCGGTAATATCATAGCGCCTGCGAACAGCATCCAGCCAATAAACCTGGACCCCAGCTTGTGCCGAAAGACCAAAACTAGTGCTGCTATAAGTGAGATCATCAGAAAGTTAGTGGCCAGATCGGGGTCAGCAAGTACCACGTTAGGTTTACGCCCGTAGTCACTTATCAACTTTATGGGCACGAGCCACTTCTTTAGGTAAAATCCATAGCTATCGACGGCTACCAGGAATCGTTGGGCAAGCCCAATATTTAGGATGTCTTTGTCAGCGATTTCAGTTTGGGCCGCATTCGTAATCAAAATGATCGGTATGGTAGTTAGCAGCCAAGCTGAAACTAGCCGAAATAATTTGCGCGGGGATTCCGGCTTAGAATTCCACATCACAAACAGCAGAGCTACCGGCAATGCGACCGCTGATGGCTTGCATAGCATTGCGAAAACAAATGCTAGCCAGCCTAGAATAGCTAGTGCGGGTCGGCGGGAATCTTGAACAACACATGTCACCGCTAATAAGGCTCCCATGGCACTAAGCAGATCGCGCAATCCGGTAACCCAAGCGACTGGTTCTACTTGCATTGGGTGAAGTGCGAACAGTAATGCCGCCGTTAGAGCAAAACCAAACACTTTTAATTCCCTGTCTTCCGACGGGCTTGATTTCGCGTCATTGCGAATGCAGGTCTGTGCGATAAAAAATACAAGGTAGGAATTGATGCCATGGACGATGACGTTAGTAGCGTGAAAAAGTTTGGGGTCGAGGGGGGAAGTTATCTGGGATAGCAGATACCAGACAGAATAGACTGGCGGTAAAAATAAGCATAGATAGGGCTTGTACCAGAACTGAGTCCATAGGCTCGGGTATAGCCATTTATTATTGACGACATTTTGATCGTCGTCCCAGGATAAAAAATCAAATCCAATGCTCTGGCCGAAAACTATGGCAACCGCGGCAAGGATAATTAAAGCTGACCATATTTGATAATTGTTAAAGGCGAGTGATTTTCTGCCTGCGTTACTTTTTATGGTCACAGGTAATGTATGTCCTCTCGCTGCGTCCTAATGATTGCTGTGCTTTTCTTATTGTAAAGCATCTGCCGATGAAATCCTCATGCATCGATTAGCACTGATGCTAGGGTCGGGGGGCAGCGATTACGTCGGAAGTCGATTTACTGAGATTAGACAGGCATGCGAAAGGGGCGCTGAGGACTAGTACTGAGTTGCTTTTCGGTCCGGGAAGCGGGCTATGTTCCCTGTTCAAGCATTCTTGATGCGGGCTACCCAAGCGTAGTTAAGGTCTTGGACGTCATTGCTGTCGCTGACTAACTGGAATCTGTCGGCATCAACTTTGCCGATCCGGCCAGTCATGATCTCTTGGCCGTTTTTGAGGCGGATTTGGACGCGAACTTTGAACGAGCTGAGACCTTTGCAATATTCACGCATTTCATCAGCAGACATTCGGCGTCCTCCTTTTTAATTCACTATTGTTCATTTATTTAAACAATTATTATTTATAAGTCAATTTAAAATTAATATAAGTTAAAACAATAATAATTATTATCGTCGAATCAGTGGGATAGGAAAGCACCCCCATAGGGGGCGCCTCGAAAGCCATGGATGAAAAGATCGCCAAGTAAGGCTTATTGCGTTTGGATTTAGGATAAAAAATCCGTGAATAAGGTCTTTTGGGTACATCTCAACATGCCGAAAATATTGGTAAAAAAAACTTTATTTAAAAATACTTAAATTTGCAGCGAGGTCTGCCGATAGACTCTCTAAGACTTAGACGGAAGGTATTAGGGGGAGTTATGAAGTGCCTTAACTTGGCTGCGATTCCTGGAATAGTTGCGCTAATAGCCTATGGCTGCAGCTCAGCGCCGCAGCCCAGCAGTTCAGCGAATTCGAACAAAAAGCCGATTGCTCCTAAGATACCGACGACAACTGAAGGAGATCCCGAAGCGGACGGGCCGGCCGACGACCCTGGAAATCCTAGTGTCGTGGCCGCAAACGCTTGGTGTGTGACAGCTGCTAAGACCCAGGTTGTTAAATCTGACGAACACTCAGGCCAGTTTAACCAACTTTGCACGGATGCGGGCGCGGCAACCAAACGCTTTTTGAGTCTGGTCACCCAAGCTTATGCCGGGACAGGCACTCCAAAGCTCGTGAGCATCTCCCCATTGGTCGACGACGCCGGTACGGTTAGCTGGTTTTTCGGTTCAGCGGTTAAGCTTCCTATCAGCAGTGATAAGCAATTTAACAACGTTTCAGTCAAAGAGGGTGACGTTGAGGGTCAAAAGGCCCAGGCGACCTTCATGGGGCAGACGCCAGGAAACATCAGTGCTGCCGCTTTAGCAACTAATGGAGACAAGGGTTGGGTGCGTGGTTGGACTATAAACAAGGACTCATCTCAAAAAGTGGCAGTGCGTACCATTAAGACAACCTACACGGAACGGGCCGATCATTATGATTTCGGTAACGACCAGTTCATGTACGTCTCGACCTTAGTATCTTCTAAAAGTACAATTAAGGATTATCAGTTGCTGTCAGCCTCTTTAGATCTGAATGGGACTGGTTATATAATTTCTATCGGTAACGTTTCCACGGATGACTACGGTTTTCCGACTCAGGCACAAGCCGCAGTCACGACTACTGCACAAAAGAACGTTCAATATATCTATAAAGAGGCGAAAGCCGCGACGCCTTGAGGCTCGACAAGCACAGGATCTTTGGCTTTAAGGTAAAATCCCTGCAAAGATCGTAGTTGTAACTAGCCAGCCAGCCAGTTTTGGGATAAAGGGCTCCTCAGGTATGACGAGAGGAGTCCAGAATGAGCGCCTGCCGCCTTAACTTGGTTAGTGCGATAGCTGCAGTCACAATATTAAATATAGTGGCTTGCGGGGCGTCATCGAACTCGGCAAATAGCTTGAAAGTTACCAATGGAGCGAAGGCTGGTGCGGCCTTCCCGGCTGTAGTTTCTCTGAATCTCCAGGCGGGCCAAACTTCCGGTATGTGCACCGGCACGTTTGTGAACGATTCGCAGGTAGTCAGCGCAGCCCATTGTGTGTTTGCCGTATTAGACGGAGGCGGTGATGCTAGTTCGATTAAGTTCGTTAATGAACGCTCCGATGGAACGGTCGCCGAGGTTAGCGCACTCAAATTTGCCTATCATCCCGATTATGTCAACGACCCAACAGTCCTGAACAAAAACGATATTGCCGTTCTGACCTTTCCAGAGGGATCCGCTCCAGCAGCGGTAAAGCTCTATGGACGACGGCCCAAGGTGGGTCAGGATTTCACCATCGTCGGGTTCGGTTTGAACGATTACGAACGTGACACACAAGGTAATCAAGTTGGATCTGGCGGCGGTGTCAAACGCATGGGCACGAATAAAATCCAGAGCATCAGCAATGGAATGATCGAATTTACCGGTGTGCCCACAGCAGCTGATGGAGTTATCCCGCAAGGTCAAAACGTGGCGAGCGGCTCAGGTGACTCGGGCGGGCCACTATTGATTGACGGTGCTCTTGCAGCGACTACGTCTGGCGGTGGACTCACCTCCGTTTGGGCTGGTGGCCAGTATAAAACGCTAAAAGCTTCCAGTTATGTTGATTTGAACCTGCCAAGCAATCGCTCCTTTCTTGCGCAGCAACTGACGTTGGCTCCCGGCTGGTAGGTGCCAAATGTCTAAAGATTTAGAAAGCATAGTGATCTTTACTGACGGCGCCTGTTCGGGCAATCCCGGGCCCGGTGGCTGGGCCGCAATCGTGGTTTGGCCTGGTGGTGACGTGCGAGAGTTTGGCGGCGGCGATGGCGAAACTACTAATAATCGCATGGAGCTCATGGCCACTATTCAGGGTCTTGAGGCAGCACGGAGTGCTACTGAAACGATCATCCTTTACACGGATTCAACTTACGTCATTCGAGGCATTACCCAGTGGGTTTGGGGGTGGCGCCAACGCGGCTGGCAGACTGCAGAGGGCAATCCGGTCGCTAATCGGGAGTTGTGGGAAGAATTAGTGCGGTTGACGGCGGCGCGGGGTAGTCACGGCGGCGTTGACTGGCGTTACGTGCGGGGACATAGTGGTGTTCCTGGTAATGAACGTTGTGACGAAATCGCCGTTTCTTACACTAAGAATCAACGAGTGACTTTATATCGCGGCCCCCTACTTCAGTATGGGGTGGCGATTCATGACTTCCCAGACAATGGTGAACTGCCTGAGATGCGCCCCAAGCAGACTAAGAAGGCTGCCCACTGCTATCTTAGTATGGTTGACGGAGTGGCTATGCGTCACCAGACTTGGGCGGAATGTGAGCGCAGGGTCAAGGGGCGTTCCGGTGCGCGTTTTAAGAAAGCTCTTTCAGAAGCTGACGTTAAGGTTATTTTGGGTAGTTGGGGAGCTAGGCTTTGACTAAAGTCCGCCGGCCACAGCCAACAAGGGCAGGACATCGCGCATCCCGTTAATGACAAATTGCACTCCAATTGCAGTCAACATCAGGCCCATAATCCGCGAGAACAGATTTAGGCCTGTAGTTCCCAGGAGCCGAAAAAGGTACTTTGCTGCCCGCAAAGTGGCATATGCGGTCAACATGCAGGCAGCAATCGCGATAATTAGCTCGGTAATGCGAAGCCATCCATTGGCCTTGGTTGCTAGCAAGATAACGGTTGAGATCGCACCTGGGCCGGCGAGTAGCGGTGTTGCTAAGGGGAACACTGTGATGTCGTCGCGATCGTAACTTTCGTCTTGTTCGCTTCGATTTACCTTACTGCGCACCTCATTAACCTGCGAAATTCCGACCATCAGTAGAAGTATGCCCCCAGCGATCTGGAAGGCTGGCATGGTAATGCCGAATAATGCGAAAAGTTTGATTCCTACCAAAGCAACGACGGTCAAAACAATGAGAGCAATGAGAGTGGCCTTTCGGCAAATGCCGCGGCGATGCTCCTCGCTAAATCGATCTGTGAGGGTCATGTAGACCGGTACAGTCGTCAGCGGATCGATCATGACTAGGAGCGTTACAAACGCTCCCGTTAGGTTGGCTAGTTCTGTGTGGAAAGTTTCTAATTGCATACTATTAATTTTACTAAAATTTCCCTAGTTATGCCACTCAGGGTGCCTGCTGCGAGTGCAAGCGTGATCCCCCACTCACGCGTGACCTATGCGCCAGTGGACAGGAGGGTACGCCTGCGGTATAACCCTCCCGCAAGTCTGGAGTCCAGTGTGATAGCCAGATCCTAGGTGACGTTAGCCCACGAATCCCGCCAGGCCCGGAAGGGAGCAACGGTAGAGGTGTCTAATGGGTGCTTGGGTCATCTGGCTATCACAATGGGCTTCTGGCGATTAACTGATGGACGGGCTCATTTAGTGACCTATCAGCCCCTAGCGCGCAAATACCGACCGCATTGTTTTGCTGAATTAGTTGGCCAAGAGTCGGTTGCAAAGGCCCTAGCGAATGCGATCGCAATGAAGCGGGAGCCGCATGGGGTCATTTTCACCGGCGTCCGAGGGGTTGGGAAAACGACAGTGGCACGCCTTTACGCGAAGGCGCTGAACTGCAGCAATCGACTACAGACCGATGCAGGCATTGAGCCATGTGATACTTGTGAAAGCTGTTTGGCTATTGCCCGCGGTAATCATGAGGATGTGCTTGAGATTGACGGTGCCTCGAATACTGGCGTGGCCGATGTAAGGGCTTTGCAGGAAACGGTGTCCTACCAGCCTCAGCGTTCCCAATTTAAGATTTACATTATCGATGAAGTCCACATGCTGTCTCAAGCGGCGTTCAACGCCTTGCTGAAGACGCTTGAGGAACCGCCATCTCATGTGGTTTTTGTTTTTGCGACGACTGAGATGCATAAGGTGCCTCAGACTATCGTGTCCCGTTGCCAGGCTTTTTACCTACCGAAATTATCCACGCCTTTGATCTCGGCGAGACTGCGTCAAATACTGGGACGTGAGGAGATAGAGGCCGAAGATAAGGCGGTAGCGATCATCGCCCGTGAAGGTCACGGCTCGATGCGTGATGCCTTGACTCTTCTCGATCAGGCGATTGCGTTGGGCGGCGGTAAAGTTACTTTGACCAGTCTCAGCGGACTGGTGGTCAACTTATCCTCGTCGCCATACCTGGATCTATTAGCGGCTTTGACTAAGCGTGACGCTGCGAATGTTTTGGCTGTCGTTGAGAAACTCGACCAAAGTGGGGTGGAGTTTGCCACTGTCGTTGAGGAGACTGCCCAGCTCGCGCGTCATGCTTTTGTTCAGCAGGGGTTGGGTCCCAATGCTTTGGACCGCGCCCAACTCGGTCTCGATGACGCAGAGCTAGCTGCTTTAACGGCAATCGTGAGCGCAGCTGCTCCATTTGATCTGAATCGGATCTTTCGTACTTTGGTCAAATGCCGTGGTGACCTTGAGGGATCGGGATTAGACCGCTATATTTTTGAGAACTACCTTTGCGAATGGTGCTTCGATCCAGGGTTGCCTGAGCTATCGGAGCTTATTGGCAGGGGGCGGTCAGCGTCGGGCTCGAATTTTGCGTCGTCTGCATCTTTGTCGCAACCGTCATCGACAGGGTCCACAGGGTCCACGGCCTCAGCGTCCGTGTCCCGGTTAAATATAGCATCGCTATCATCTGCAGCAGCAGGTGCAGCAGCTACGTCAGCGGCTACGATGTCGCCTCCTAAACAAGCGCAGCCAGCGGCTTCCTTGCCGCGGCAATTGCCTGCCTCTTGGCGCCAGCTTGTTGACGCATGGAAGCAGCAGAAGCCCCTTCAGGCAAGGAAGCTGGAGGAGGTTCATCCTATAGAGTACGGTCCTGACAGGATCGTTGTTGCTATTGGAGAAGAAAGCTACGCGAGTCGAACTCTTTTGCAGCGCGACGAGCAACAGAAGATAAAAGAGCAGTTTCGGGAGTTGTTTGGCTTCGCGGGAATACTAGTAGTGCAGTCCAAAGCTCAGACGCCAGTGGTTCCCGAAGCCCTCCCAGAGACTATTTTGACGGAGAGAGATCGTGAGGCCGAGGGGCGGCGAGAGCGCCTAATCGACGAGGCTAGAAACGCTCCTTTTACCCGTGACCTGCTATCTGTGTTGGGTGGTCAGCTCGAAGATGTTAGAATCCCCGAAAGTGAGCAACCTAAGACTCAGTAGCGATGGTAGGCAAGACACTCAGTAAAAGCCACCTGACGCTGACAAAGTCGAAGACAATCAGGGTGTGCGGTATGGCTTTTACTAACTTCGATACTAAAGAGATAAACTGTAAGGTCGTCTATTTCGGGCCCCGTGGCTCCGGCAAGACAGAAAATCTCAGGTCGATCTATAAGAGTACATCGACAGACATGCGGAATGGTCTCATCGAGTTGGAAGAGACTAAGGGCACTACTAAATTCTTTGACTTTCTCCCCGTGAGCTTGGGGCACGTCAAAGACTTCCATCTCAAATTGCATCTGTTTACCTTGCCGACTAACCCATTGTATGAGTCCGTTAATTCAGTCATCCTCAAAGGTATCGACGGTTTTGTCTTCGTGGCGGATTCCCGTGTAGAGTTGATGGCAGATAATATTCAAAGCCTTGCCGAGGCGCGGCGGATGTTGGCGAGTGAAGGATACAACGTTGGCGATATGCCGCGTGTTATCCAGTACAATAAGAGAGACTTGAGGGATTTAGTGCCGCTTGATGTCTTGCGCCATGAGTTGAATCCAGGAAATATTCCTGATCAGAAGGCTGTGGCGCGTGACTCTCTTGGTACTATGGAGACCTTGCAGGCGATGTCAAAACTAGTTTTGAAGAAGATTGCTCCCTAATGCTAATAAATTGTCCAACGCCGCATGCGGCGCTATTAATTGCGGTCAATGATGCAAGGGGTGTGCTCCGGTGCCCGCGACACAGCGGTGATGTGCCTGGTCTGATAGTTGCCGTCCAGCCGCTGATGCCGATCAATCCACAACTGATGGCGATGGCAGCAACTTTTTTCGGAGTTGATGTGTCCTTGCATCTGGCCATTGAGCAGGGCTTCGCTGATCCGGTTGTGAAGTCGGGCGGGCAAGAGGCTGATGTTACTCTTTACTTAGCTAGGCTTGCAGCCGATGCCGGGATCATCGCCGACCCAACCTGGCCGAGTATACCGATGATTTTGCGGGGGCTGAGTGGTCGTGCTCGCATCCCTTATTTGCGCGCTTGGCAGGTGTTAGCTGGTGGCTTGCATCTCAATACCAAGGCTGTCGATGCCGCAGAAGTGGCTAAATACTTCGATGACAAGTTAGTCTAACATAACTAATCAGCGGCTCAGGTATTACAGTTTAGCCTTGGAACGCGAGTTGGGTGGAGGTGCTTGTGAATCGTACGTCTGTATTTTGTCTGGCAGCATTTGCGTTAATGTTCTCGCCCTTAGCTGCGGCGCGAGACATTCAGTGTGATAAAGCTCAGAAGCGTTGCATGACGGATGATGTGAATCTACACGTTGGCGATAAGGTCGGCATTTTAAACGACGACGGTGAATTGCAGGCCACAGGGATTATCAAAGGCCTTCGAGGCATTAAGCGTTCCATAGAGATCGAGCAGAGTTTTGGCTCTATCAATCCAGAAAGCCGTGTCGTTCTCCTCGCTGACGTCGATCAGGCCGATGATCATCAGGCATATAAGATTCAGCACGTACCTGCTATCGCTCAGATTGGTGGGAATTGGGGATATGCCTCCGTGACTTCTGGCGCGGGCCTACCGGGTCAGGAGCTTGGCCTGTATGGGAGTTGGCGCCAATGGGGTGACTTGGCCGTCTTGGCAAGGACGACGGCACTTTTTGTTGGTGGTCGGGTTAGCATCTTTAACGGTAAGGAGTTAGAGGATCCCGAGCTAAAATCGCTGGGTCTTGGGCTTCTCGGTGGCTTTGCTTACCAAACCAAGGCATCAAGGCCGTTCTCGCTGCGGACCGAGCTTGGCATTGGATTTATGCATGTGCGAGCTACCTTGGGTGGAAGTACCAATTTGAACAATCTCCATGAGGATGAGACGAAGTTCAAGAATGGTTACAATACTTACGGTCGCTGGGGCTTGAGTGGCGTATATAATTGGGAAGATTGGCATTTCGACGGAGGTATAGCTGTGAGCTTTGTCGGTCAAGCCATCGCCAATTCTTTGGTGATCGGGGCTTCGCGCGACATCGACTGAGTTCATTTGCGGAGCGCCTCGAAGCTAGGTTGCATTACCAGAGGGGATAGGCTTAAATGTGCCCCTATGGCGCTTTCACCATCCTCCGAACCAAACTCAGAGCAGTCGCTTCATCGAAATTCTGCGCGACCAACCTCGTTGTCCAAAGCCGCGCAAGCATCGCAGGCAACATTTGGTTATTCTAGTTTAAGGCCGCATCAAGAGGCGGTGCTTGAGCATGTCCTGGCGGACCGTGACTGCCTAGCTGTGTTGCCTACAGGAGCTGGTAAGTCTCTGTGTTATGCCTTGCCTGCGCAAATGCGTCCGGGTTTGGTCTTAGTTTTGTCTCCATTGATTGCACTTATTCGAGATCAGCAGCGCAAATTTGCCGCCAGCGGAATTCCCTGCGCGTCCCTTGATAGCTTGCAGACTCCAGAAGAGCGAGCCGCCGTTTGGGATCGACTGGACCGCGGTGAATTGCGACTTCTCATTGTCTCTCCGGAGCGTCTGGCGCGAGCTGATTTTAGAGCGCGTCTGCAGCGAGAAAAATTGCAGCTTGTGGCCATAGACGAGGCTCATTGTATTAGTCATTGGGGTAGTCATTTCCGCCCTGATTATAGGCTTATCGGCGAGTATCTTGCTGATTTTGGACCGGTGCCAAAGTTGGCTGTGACGGCGACTGCCACGGCTCGTGTGCGTGAAGATATTGTGCAGGCTCTGCGGCTGCGTAATCCAGAGCTGGTTTGGGCTGATTTTGCCCGGGATAATCTGCAGCTTAAGGTGGTTAAGGCCGATAAAGCTGCACCAGCGTTAGCTTCGACCTTGCAAGCAGTTTTGCAGACTGGCGGCAGTGGTATCGTATATGCGCCCACGCGCAAGCAGACTCGCGAGGTCAGCCGGATGCTGGATGCCGCTGGGATCAAGACGGCCCTATATCATGCGGGTTTGACGCCGCCGGCGCGTGAGGCAGCGCAGCGCGCCTTTATGGCTGGTAGCGTGCGCGTTGTAGTTGCCACGCATGCGTTTGGTTTAGGTATAGATAAAGCAGATATACGTTTTGTTCACCACGCAGGTTTACCCGGCAGCTTGGAGCAGTATGTTCAAGAGATTGGGCGAGCTGGTCGCGATGGTAAGCCGGCCTCGTGCAGTCTGGTATTTGGCTCGCGTGACTACCATATTCACAAGTTCATGATTGATAAAAGTTTCCCTGAGGTCGCTGTGTTGCGTCTAATCCTTGATGAGGCGCGTGAGTTTATCGGGGGCTCGATTGGACAGAGTCCATCGGCTCTGAACAGGCACTTGGTCGAGAGCTCTAAACTATCTACAGATGATATCGAAACGGCGCTTAATGTGCTCTGCCGCGAGGGTCTGCTCAGTAGACTAAGAGCCCGCGGTGGGGGCAGCGGTTTTGACGAGGAGCTGATTGCTGATGGATACTGCGACGACGAAGCTGGCATGTTTCGTGATTATCCGCTGCGCAAAATAGATTCCATGGCTAAACTAGATGCTATGCGGACCTTTGCCACGCTCGGAGACGGCCGCTTGCAGTTTTTAGATAGATATTTTCGTGAGTAACGCTGTGCAGGCGACAGTAACCATTCTGGGTAGTGGGACCAGTACCGGTGTGCCGGTCATCGGTTGTAGCTGCGCTACTTGCACCAGTTCTGACTCCCGCGATAAGCGGCTGCGTTCCTCTGTACTTTTACAAACAGCAGATGGTCAGAGCTTAGTGATAGATACAGGCCCCGACTTTCGCATGCAGATGTTGAACGCCGGGGTCACGCATCTTACTGAGGTGTTATACACGCACACTCATGCGGATCACTGTCATGGTTTTGACGACCTGCGGGCGTTTTATTTCGCCAGCCGCCAGCCTGTGATTTGTCACGTAGCCACACCGCATTGTGCGGATTTTCGTGCCAGATTCTCTTATGCATTTGAGGAAACAGGCTATTTAGGGACAAAGCCGCAAGTGGTTTTGGCCCCGTTTGAGCGCGCTCCCTTTGCTATTGGTGGGCTCCAGGTTGACCCGGACTTTGTCCCGCACGGTCATACGCAGACAGCCGTTTTTAGGATCGGTCGCTTTGCTTACGCCACGGATTTTAAGGTATTTCCACCTGAGCTGATCGCCCGTTGGCGCGGTAAGATCGATACCATGGTGGCTAGCGCCATACGGTACGGGCAGCATCCGACGCATAGCTGTGTCGAGGAAACTTTAGCGCTGTTTGAGGCCCTCGCGGTGAAACATGGCTATCTTACTCATATTGCTCATGAAATGCGCCACGCCGTCGACGAATTGAAGTTGCCGAGTCATGTTCGGCTGGCTTACGACGGTCTAGAAATAGCGGTAGAGCTATAACAGTGTCGGTGGCTACTTGACAGCAATGGCCAGCGGACATTATCAAGGCGAGGCAATAACTTGATCCTATACACTAGGGGTGCCTTCCATGATTATCGGCGTGCCAAAGGAAGTTAAGAACCGGGAAAATCGTGTGGCTATCGTGCCAGGCGGAGTTAAGCAGCTAGTGCAAGCCGGACATCGTGTGCTGATCGAGAACAATGCCGGCGTTGGGGCAGGCATCCCGGATGAGAAATATAAGGCTGCAGGAGCTGAAATCGTCGCGACCGCAGCGGCGGTCTGGGGCGAAGCCCAGATGATTATCAAAGTTAAAGAGCCGATTGCCTCAGAATATGACCTGATGCAACCAGATCAGATTCTTTATACCTACCTTCATTTGGCAGCGGTTCCCGATTTGGCTCATGCGCTAGTAAAACGCCGGGTCTCCGCCATTGCTTACGAGACTATCGAGCTTGAAGACCGTTCGCTTCCTTTGTTGACTCCGATGAGCGAAGTTGCTGGTCGTATGGCTGTGCAGGTTGGTGCACAACTGCTCCAAAAGCATAATGGCGGCAAGGGCCTTTTGCTGGGTGGTGTACCGGGTGTGAAGCGCGGCCGCGTTACTATCGTTGGTGGCGGTGTGGTGGGTATCAATTCTGCTAAGATGGCGATCGGCCTTGGTGCACAAGTTACCATCTTGGACGTCAGTGCTAGGCGTCTTGCCTACCTAGATGACGTTTTCGGTAACTTGGTGACGACTTTGATGTCCAATCCAGAGAACATCGCTGAAGCTGTAGGTGAGTCTGATCTAGTGATTGGCGGTGTCTTGATTACGGGCGCCAAGGCTCCACGCCTTGTTACTCGCGAGATGATTCGTTTGATGGAACGTGATTCGGCTATCGTTGACGTTGCTATCGATCAAGGTGGCTGTGTCGAAACGATTCGCCCGACTACCCATGACGATCCAGTTTACGTTGAAGAAAATGTTTTACACTACGGCGTCACCAACATTCCGGGTGACGTGCCAAAGACGAGTACTTATGGGCTGACAAACGTCACTATTAAATACGCTCTCGACATCGCCAATAAGGGCTTTGCCGATGCAATGGCAGGTTCGCAAGCTCTGCGGCACGGTCTTAACGCTTATCAGGGTAAGATTACCCATAAGGCTGTTGCAGAAGCTCTGAGCATGCCTTTCGAGCAGTATAAGTAAGCAAAAAAACGCCGCAAAAGCGGCGTTTTTCATATCTGCTGCAGTTTATGATTAGCTCGCTTGCTTTGCTGAACCGCTGCGTTGAACGTTCAGCATTAGCAAGGTCCCACCAATGATAAAAGGGACGCTCAGCCATTGTCCCATGTTCAGCGTCATACCCGCCTCAAATGGCACTTGATCCTCTTTAAAAAACTCACAGAAGAATCGCCAGGCAAATCCCGATGCCACAATGAAACCAAGCAAACGGCCGTTGCTAGCTGTGATTTTTGTCTTGTAGTAAAGCAACAACGAGATCCCGCACAGTAAGATGTAGCCAATTGCTTCGTACAGTTGGGCTGGATGCCGAGGCACTAAGTCAATTTGTTCAAAGACTACCGCCCAAGACAATCCTTCCGCTTGGCGGCCGATCATTTCAGAATTGCAAAAGTTACCCAGCCGAATGCAGCACGCGGTAAATAGGGAGATGACGGCTACTCTGTCCGCTAGCCAGAGAAAGGAGAGGTCCCGGTATTTGCGAGCGAACAGCAGTAAGGCAATGATGACTCCGAGGAAGCCACCGTGGCTTGCATATCCACCTTTCCAGATCATGGGTATCTCTAACAGGTGCTCCGCATAATAATCAGGCTGGTAGAACAGTACATGCCCTAAGCGCATGCCAAGCATCATTCCGACGACTACATACACTAACAGCGAGTCGAGGATTTCGACGGGCTTACTCTCGCGGATGAACATCTTACGGATGATGGCGTAGCCGCCGATGATGCCCATCGCAAATAGCAAGCTGTACCAGCGTGGTAATGGACTGAAGGAGAATACTTCCGGACGTAAGTTCCAATGGAGCGGTTCGGCCACGTCTGCCTCGCAGTGATAGTTCTCAAGATGGCTAGAGTTTAGCATCTGCGGAATTACTCTGCATTAGGGAGTGCAGTTAAATGCAATGTGCCAAATGCGTGTATCACATGTGTCGTTATATCTGTAAGTTACTGCTATTATTTGGTATTGTTTTGAAGTGGCGGCAAGTTAGCGGAGGCTGAAATGGCTCGGTGTCTTTTACTATTACTCATTTCAAATATTTTTATGACGTTCGCTTGGTACGGCCATCTTAAAAATCTTGCAGGCAGACCACTATGGTTCGTCATTATGATTAGCTGGGGTATCGCGTTTTTCGAATACTGCTTCCAGGTCCCTGGAAATCGGGTGGGTGCCGAGCACTTTTCCCTGCCGCAGCTGAAAATCTTACAAGAGGTGATCACGCTGCTCGTATTTTGCCTCTTTGCTAGTTATTACATGGGCATCAAATTGACTTGGAACTTCCTTTGGGCCGGTCTTTGCCTAGTTGGAGCTGTCTTTTTCATTTTTCGGGACGGCATCAGCTCGTAAGCGGTTCTACTGCTTTGCCTCGATTAAGATCTCATTGCGGCGCAGGAACCAGAGCGTCCATGGTGGATTGTACCGAGCATAAATCACCCGGTCGCTCAACGCGATTCCCTCTTTGGCAGCCACATCGCGCAATGTTTTGGTCTTTTCCTCGACTAACGTGGCGGAATTGAAGCCACTGAAGCGAATAGCTGCAAATGTAGACGCGGGTACTGCTTTTAAGCGAACCTGCGGGTCTAGGGGGTCCGGTAAACTCTCCAGTGTGTAATTAGAGGGCATAGTAAATGATATGACCCAGCGATCGCTTCCCGCGGCTACTTGCGAAACGGGTGCGGTCATGTTGATCTTCTCTGAGGTCGGCTGTGGCGCTGCTGTACTTACGGGAGCTGTCATTTTGATCTGGGTTTTTGTTTTGTTGCCGCCAAAAATATAGTTGGCGAGTCGCCGAAAGCCGATACTCGCACTGGCTGAAAATTCACCAATTACTTCTGTCTCTGCCACTACCGTGGGCTGGTATTTACGCAGCTCAAAGTCTTCATGTTTTTTTATAACTTCATATTTGGGTTCTTCGATCTGGCTCAAGGTACAGCCCCCCAGCATATTCAGGAAAAGGACGGTGCGAATTAAACTTCCCAATCGCATGATACTACCTCAATAACTAGAAATAAGCGGCCACCACAAGTTCGAATGCATAATAAGCATGTGGACTTATGGCAACCGCGATAATTTTTCTGTCACTCAGCTTCTTTAACGAATTGGCGCAGTAACTCGATACCTAATTCCGCCGCTGATTTTTTCGCGTGGTCCAGGTATTTCGTGTCACAAACAAGCTCTGCGATATCGACATTGAGGCAGTTAGCGATCTTATTCAGGGACTCGATACTGAGATTGCGCGCGTTCTGTTCCAGCATGGAGACATAACGCAACGACACCCCAAGCTGTTGAGCCATTTGCTCCTGGGTCAGCCCGCCTCGTTGACGGCATCTCTTTATGTTTGCAGCCACTCGCTTGCGGACGGTAATTGCGCTCACGTTCGTCCTCCCTCCTAATCATGTTAGGGGGATAGCAGGGGTTTGGGCAGTGAACTTATAGGTTCGTAATTGAGGAAATAAAAAATTCAAGAATCCGTGTTATCTGCCGATACAGAGAAAGTGAGCCAACTTGTCAAAATCAGTCACTCACATTGTAACAATCTGTATATACTGGAATTATTTACATGCAGTGGAGATACTGGCGAATTTTTTTAGTGCTTCTGGTCCTTGGTTGGCCCGCTGCGGGTAGTTCTACTGTCTTCTACGTTACCGCAATAATTGCCCCTTCTGTTGATGAGAAAAGCGGCACCGATAAACACGACAAATTAGCGTGTAGGGAGGGTGCAGAGATCCATAGAGACCAATGCGTTAGTGTCTGCCAATTCGGTGCGCTTGGCGTGTTTAGTTCCGAGCGCGAGTGCCACGGTGGGCCGTTGAGTTGGGTCGCCGGTGCATGCGTCGGGGCCTTTGCCTTTGTTATTTGGCTTTTTATTGTCCTAAAGATAACAATAAGAAAAAACATAAAATATGATGAATAATATTTAGTTATTATAAAATATTGTTTACTTTTTTAATAAAATATTATAAATATTTTTTATCAACATAAGGTTGGTGGTTTTAAACACAAACAGCCTAGAGATTGCCCATGCAACTTACTGAGCGGCTTAAGTCCCTGAGTTCGGTTTTGCGCAGGCGTGCGAAGCAGTTGTTAACGCCGTTTGCGATGGAAGACCTGGCGCGTCAAATACTCGCTAAAGACATCTCGCTGCTGCGCCACTACTACCTTGGCATGATACCTCGCTCACTTAGGGCTACAGATTTGGCAGCGTACCTTGAGTTGCATGACGCGACGGATAAATTGCTTAGCGAACACTCGATCACGGAGGGATTTCACTTAATCAGGGCTGGCGACATTTATCTAGTTGCCAAGACCGTGCGAGGTCGCAGACTGGATTTAGGCGCATTCCAGCACGTGCACGCTGCTCTGATTGTCTATTGCGAACATATTTTATTGGATCTGCGCCATCATGAAGCGGAGGACTTGGCGACCAAAGTAACCGTAATCGATCAAACAGTCCTCGCGCCATCCCCGACAAAGACCAGTAGGTTGCGTTTAGTCAGTACCCAGACTTCTGAATTTAACAGTATGCGGTCAAGGCCTCGCCAATTGCATTTGCGAGTCATCCAATAAGGAATCAAGATTCGAATGACTCGGTCTTAATGCAGGCCTCCGGAACATTCATCTTTTGCAGGTGGGCTACAGTTTGGTCCATGATAGCCTTTGGTCCGCAAGTCATATAAGTGGCGCTTTTATACGTGCTCGCTAATGCCTGGCTGAGTTTGTCTTCGTCAAGACGACC
>Ga0315274_10000528_pt1 | contig 60031 bp, 50 predicted proteins | sample YL17G02_20_MG_FD_203700 | JGI IMG/M metagenome (GOLD analysis project Ga0315274, IMG submission 203700) | Sediment microbial communities from Yellowstone Lake, YNP, Wyoming, USA - YL17G02_20 | ecosystem: Environmental > Aquatic > Freshwater > Lake > Sediment | place: USA: Wyoming | collected...
CCAACGTCGCGGTTCGATCTGGCCACCAAGCCGCGACGTTGGAAACGTCGCGCTACTGCCGCCAATGCCAGACTTGTCATGTTATTCTTGCTCGGTTCCTTAGTTCCGATGCCCGAAGCATAATCCGTTCGAGGCGACGCGCGCCAGCTCAGTCGTTGCCGACGGATTGGCCCGCCTATGTGTGCCAGAATGCTTAAGCTACAGGCTGACGCGCACCGCGAGAACGCTTCAGCGGGTGGAACGCAGCTTCACCGGACCTTGCGGCATCCGTTGTCGATTGCAGCACAAGCACCTGGTACGGACGGAGCTGGATCTCATCCGAGTATACGTTGCCGCTCAATAAGTCCTGAGCGGCCGAGTGAAGCCGAACCGTTCCGGGGCGGTTCTCGAACTCGATGATAACTGCACCGGGGCCGGCGCTTCCCTTGCGCGGAACAACCAGGACGTTGGGCGTGGCGTCGGCCGCGGGATGAATGCCGCACTGGGCCGCAAGGCGAAGCAAGAGCTTTCGCAAATCATCTGGAACGCACAAGGTCCCGAGGATGATGATGCGCCCGTTTCCGACGTTCGTTTCCGTGATCGCCGCCAAGCCCGCAAGCGGACCCTCGGTGTAATCCGCAAGCACGTTCGCCCCGCGCGGCTCGAATCCCGTGTACCATAAGGAACCGTGAGACGCTATGCCGTCCGCCCACCGTATTGGGAATTCACGCGGTTCACCGGGCACTTCGTACTTGCAGAACACTCCTGCCCATTGCTCGAGACAACCAAACGGCGCGTGGGGCGGCTTTGTTCCTTCTAATGTGCGCGTGTCGGACAGCGGGCCGACAACCCATGTGCCGCCAGCCTCGATCCAGGCAAGGAGCCGCTCTCGAAGCCCTGATTCATCCAGCGCCGGGAGAAACGGGGAGAATACCAGGCGATAACCGTCGAGGGGTGTCGCGGGGTCGACTATATCGGCGCGCAAATGAGCGTCCATCAGCGGGCGGTACACGCGGTTGATCATGGACTCGACATAATCAAAACCTCTCACCAAGGGCTGGAACCTGAATTGCGCCCATGCGAGCGTCGAGAGATGCACCGCGAGCCCAGGGGGCGACGGACAGGTTCCGTTCAAGAACGCGCTTGCGGCTTCGAACCCTCTTGAGACCTCTCTGACCTCATCGATGATATGCAAAGGACGGCCACAACTCGAAACCACGGAACCATGCATCAGTTCCTGGCCGCTCGAATGCGACCGCCAAAGCCAGTACAGATTAGCCTCGGCGCCGAGTGCGATCGGAAGCCAGGAATTGGCCCGACAGAACCCCGGTTCCCGGTATCCGTTGGCCGTGGCGCCGCCGTTCCAGCAAGTCGACGTTTCCGTGTTCCAGAAGGGCACTTTCTTGACCGGCCGCACGTAGTCCATCCAGAACACTTGCCGCCAGAGGTCGTCCATCGTGTCATAGTGGTTGTACTGGACGAGGTCCAGGTCTTGGTGCATCTGCTGGTAACTTACGCTTAGGATCGGCATCATGTCCGTGCCGACAGGCTGAGATACGTGCCGGTGCAGCACCGCCGCCTGGTGGGCGACGTACTCCACCAGGCTCGAATTCTGGAACAGCACCCATGCCGTCAAGAGGGATGGATGATGAAGGTAATTCGGCCGGGGCGCGGGAACGTGTGAGAAAGACGGATAGGTCTGGCTCCAGACGTTCGTACCCCAGGCGGCGTTCAACGCCTCGACCGTCCCAAACTTCTTCCGAAGCCCTTCACGGAACAATCGCACGCACAGATCACAGTAGCACCCCCAGCCCTCCCACAGGTCCACCTCGTTGTCGATCTGCCAGCCGATCACGCGTTCGTCACGCCCAAACGCCTCGGCAAGCTTCGTCGTAATCCGCGCGCAAAACTCCCGGTATACGGGACTGTTCGGGCAGACGTGACGTCGAAATCCGTGGTCAGCCCGGACGCCCGCATGATTCACAACGACTACCTCAGGATACTTTGCCGTCAACCACGCCGGGGGGGTGCACGATGGCGTGCACATGATGGTGGCGATGCCGGCCGCCCCAAGCTTATCCACCACGCGACGCAGCCAATCGAGCTCGAACCGGCCCTCCTCGGGTTCCATGCTGCTCCAAGCGAATTCCGCAACCCGAATGACATTCAAGCCCGCATCGAGCATGAGGCGGATATCTTCGTCGACCTGTTCCGGCGGCCACGCTTCAGGATAATAGGCCGCGCCGAGATACGGAGGCTTGAAACGACTCATGGTGTGAACCTTTCTTCGTGGCGCTGTGCTCGTGCTTGGATGGCCTCTTGGCCGTGTTTTCCGGCGAGTTTCGACTCAGTGAAAACGCGGCTCCCTCGAAAGGACAAGGGGTTGTAACCCCTTGTCAATGACGGGCTAGGTAGACGGCCCTGCCTACCGCACGGGCAGGCAGGACCACGTCAGAAAAACGATTCATCTTACTTCCTTCGCAAACCAGCGAAGGCAAGGGCACCGGCAAGCAACGCCAGACCCGCCGCTCCAACAACCGGCAACGCCGGATTGCCGGGCCAGAGATTGTACGGATCCATCATGGCCTGCGCGGCCACTTCCGCATTGCCGCCGGCGGCTATGACCTCATCATACTCGTCCCCGTTGCTGATGCCGTCGCCGTCTATATCGCCGTCGGCCGAGAAGGGCTCACTGGCGGTCTTGGCCGCGCCGAAAATGTTGTAGTCGGCCAAGTGAGGTAGGTGGGCGACTCCCCCTCCTAACAGCGCATCGGCTGTCGTGCGCATTGCGCCGCTGGTGCCGATCATGCCTGGCAACAGGTTGCCGACTGCCAGATACACCTGGCCACCCAGAGCCGTCATATCCTCAACGAAGAATGCCTTGTTTTCCAGGAACTCCGCCAGGACGGTCTCGTTCAGATAGTGGCCGCTGTCGCACAGCACAGCCTCGAGCATCGCCATCTGAACAGCATCGGGCAACCCGTCGCCCGGAGCGGGCACGGGAAGAGGGGGATTGGCGGCCGCATACACGGTCGCTTCGAATCCCTCGATGTCTATGGTAGCCCAGTCGTTCGTCTGACCAAAGGACTCGAGAAGGGCTGCATACGGCGTGGCCGCAAGGAACAGCGAGAAAAATGCACCCTCGGATGCGAAAACGCCCTCGTACTCGCACGAGGGTTCGCCTTCACCTTCGCCTTCACCTTCGCCCTCACCTTCACCCTCGCCTTCGCCTTCACCGCCCCCGCCGAAGCCGTTGCTGGCGAGATACGCGGCGCGGTCCCCACCCGCCGCGGTGTACTCGTCGAAGTTCGTGAGGGTGTCGCCATCGGCATTGCCATCCGTACCCAGCAGGGAATTGGCGGTCACGTTGTATGCAGAGAGCGCCGGTGCACTCCCTCCGACTCCAAGGGCCCAAAACGCCCCCGCCGTGACAAAGATGAGCTTGCTCGTGTCACCGATGGTGAGCATGCCGGCTATCAGATCGTTTAGCGCGACACCGACCGGAGCGGTCGCCAGATAGCCGACATAATCCCCAAGTCCTTGAATCAATGTCCTGTTGGCGGTCCAAGCCGCATGCACGGTATCGTGCCCGGGGCTGGCGGGGTCGGCCAGGATGGCCTGGAGCAATGCTAGCTCGTCCGAGTCAACCATGCCGTTCCCCACGCTTACATAATCGCCGCTCATGTCACTGTCCGAGGTGCTACTCCAGCCAGGCGGCGAGGGGTCCGTCGGCCAACCCATCAAACTACCGACAAGCCAAACACCGTGAGTCTCCCAAATCGTCGCGAAGGCCGCATCAAAATCAACATCTACGGCAGTTGCAGCCGCCGGCCCGTGGAACGCCGCCACTGCCGTGAAAATGAATCCGATAGTAACTGTGATTCTTCTCATGATTATCTCTCCCATGTTCGTTGCATCACCCAAGTCAAACGTCGACAGGAACTGCTTTGGGGCTCGGGAATGAGCCGGTCTCTAAAGCTCCGATTACACCGCTGCTTCGTGTTAAACCCGTGGCGCCCGCCCGCGGAGGGCGGGCGCCATAGAGGAGCCGGCTAACGCGCTGGGCCGGATGTCTCCACACAAGTTCCAATGCGCGGCCGCAGGCAGTGCACGGCTCCATCGCCTCGGATTAACACCCGTTCCCTATAGGTCGCCCGGGCCCGTCAACACGCCAACCGTCTTCGCCATTGGACCGTTGCACGGCGCCGGACCGTTCAGGTCATACTTCTGGAATTCGACGTGCCCGTCCAGGAACAGAGCGTTCGAACCGCCTGGAACATGGTTGAAAGAGAAGGCATTGGTCGACAGGTTGTCCCACATCATGAAGATATTGCTCTGCGCCCTCGCGGTTGCCGCGGGATTGTTGATGTCGGTGATCAAGAAGCGCTCAATGCCTTCGCGCAGCCTGTACATCGTGTCAGAGCCGTTGTTGCCATCCGTGCCCATACCTGTCAAGTCCGTGTCCGCAATCGGGACGAAACCTTCTCCGTTCGCTGCAATAATCGCGGTTTGCTGGGCTAAGGCAGTGGGTTGTACGAATAGGGCCACGTACCAAGCGAATGTCTGCGTGGACGCTCCAGCGGGAAGGGGCCCAATAGGAGCAGGCGTCACAGGATCATCGGCGTCGGCCCTGTCAAACAGCCACCCCACGTAACCGTAGCTGACGTCGATGCCGCGCATACAGGCGGAACCCCATCCCGACATATATCCCGTGCAATTATCCGAGGGGACGCCGGACCAGCGGCCGTCGGGATCCTTTTGGGCCTCGCCCCACGTGGTGGCCGACGCATCCGACGGGCAGAAGAAGATTTTCGAATCCGACAGGTACTCCGGATAGATTGTACGCACCGCGGGCCCAACGCTGAACTCGCCGCCGGTGTTGCCGCCGTCACTGGGGTATTCGCCCGTCGCCATTTTCCAGACGCCAAGCTGCATCGGCGGGAACTTCCCGCCCTTGGACTCGCCCGAGTACATCTTGTAAACCAGTCCCCATTGTTTCAGGTTGTTCTGGCAGCTTGCCCGCCGTGCCGACTCGCGTGCGCGGGCCAGCGCCGGGAGCAAGATTGCGGCCAAGATGCCAATGATGGCAATCACCACAAGTAGTTCTATCAACGTGAAACCGTGCCTCTTCATGTCCTTTCTCCTCTCGTTCTTGTTAGTCCCACTCCAACGGTTAACATTACAAATGCCCGCTCCGGTGCGACCCGCACACGGGCGATGGCCAGCCCCGCGCCAGGCGGGGCGTCCTGGAAGCCTGGCGAATGTCACCAGGCAAGCCGGCGATCATGTGTTCATACCCAGGGCGATGGCTGTTCCTAACAGGACAGGCTTCTCGCCAAACCTCGAAAACGCCACATGGCCGTCCAAGTACAGCACATTCGCGCCGCCAGGAATGTGGCTGAATTGGTTCACGCGTGTCGAGAACCTGTCCCACATGACTTGGATGGAGCTCTGAGCCTTGGCGGAACTCGCGGGATTGTTGATGTCGGTGATTAGGAATCGCTCGATACCTTCCCGGAGGCGATGAACAGTGCTGCCATCAGACAGACTTACATCCTTGTCCATTAGCCCGGAGAAATAATCCGCCGCTTCCTTCCACTGTCCTGCCCCTATAAGCGCTTGCAGTCCGGGATCAGTGAAAGCAGCGCTGGCCATGGTGTTAATTGCCAAACCCGCTAGTGCTAACTGCGAAGGCATCATCATTGTTGGTAATACCCCTTCCGTTGCCAGATAGGCCTGAACGTCCGGCGGAAGATCTGAAACGGGCATGTCCTCGACATCATACTTATCCATTAGATACCCATAATAGCTATAGCTCTCGCCGGTGCTCTCCGCGCCCGCGTGGCTCCAAACGTCGGCGCAGGCGATATGGATTATGGGCTCATCACTGGTCGGATTCTTCAGCTTGGGTGGAGACGCGTCCGAGGGACAATATAGGACACTCACGTCGGACAAGTACTCCGGGTAGATGTCCGCCCCGCGAATTGTATAATCGCTTACAAACGCCGCTGGCAAGCCAAACAAGGCGGGGTTTGATTTCGGGCCGCCGGCCAAGATCGCGGCGTTGTCACCAAGCGTGCAATCGTACGTGGGCCCAACAACCGTAGTCTGTTTCGGGAACTGCCCGCCTTTGGCTTCGTTCGCATACATCTTAATCACGAGCCCCATCTGCTTGAGGTTGTTGGCGCAACTCGCCCGCCGTGCCGACTCGCGGGCGCGGGCCAGCGCCGGGAGCAAGATTGCAGCCAAGATGCCAATGATGGCAATCACGACCAATAGTTCAATCAAGGTGAATCCACGTCCCGTTTTCATCTCTCTTCCCTCTTCTCCCTGTCTGCGTTGTCCGCCGCTATAGCGTCATTAGTCCTGCGCCCGATCGCCTCGGCCGGCGGTTTGCCCCGGCTACGGCCCCAGACCTGAAGGACCCTAGGCCGCAATATACACCATTCAGCACCAAAAGTCAAGAGGTTGTGTAAAAAAAATTATGTTAATTGTTAACCAATTGTTCACTACTAGATTTTGGCAAGAGACACAATTTGCTCCTTTGGGTGCTATCGTATTAGTAATAAAATGAGCTTAAGCGGTTTTAAGCCCTGGTTCCAACGTCTGAAAGGTATGCAACGACGCGCAATATGTTGGCGTCCGACGCGATTGGATTCCCGAATCCATTGCCAATAAGCAGAGCCAAGAGCCAGGGAGAGATGATCGTGTCGAAGAGTGGATCGGCGAGATACGCCGCATAGTTGTTTCGGGTGTGCGCCCGCCTTGCAGCCTCCAGCGGTGATGAGAAGGCCAAGATGACAGTTGCGAGATGAGCAGGCGCATTTCTGATTTCCCGCCTTATGTATCAATATTGTTTCGCTGATAAGTGAACGCATATGAATGTTTTGGCGGCATATTTCTCGGCATATTACTCAGATGTTGAATTTTTCTTGTATCTGTGTCATGATATATGAGAATCGAGGCTGCGACATGACCACTAAGAAGTCTGACAGAGAAAGGCGGATGGTCACAACAGATGAGATAGCGCGCATCTGCGGCGTATCTCGGACGACGGTGTCGTCGGTGCTAAACGGGAAGCGCAATGTCCGTGAGACGACGCGCAGGAAGGTCTTGGCGTGTATTCGCGAGAGAAATTACGCATCAGGCATTATCGCCAAGGCCCTGGTCGGAGAATTGTCGCATATGGTGGCGGTTCTGGCCTCGGATCTTGGAAGCCGTTTCAACATGATGATGTTTCAGGGCATCAACAAGGTGCTCGATGGTCAAGGGTATCATATCCTGGTCCATAGTGTCCGTCATGAGGACCAATCCGATCCGGAGACGTTGGCGTCGTTGCACGCGTGCCGCCCAGCCGGCTACATTATCCTCAAGGGAGCTGAAGGGCCCGGTTCGGTACACGCGCGCAGGATTGCCGAGCAGGGCGTTCCCCTCGTGACTCACGGGAAACTTGCCGGCATGGAAACTCATTCGGTGAATTTCGACAACCGCGCCGGGATGAAACTCGCCACGGACCATGTCATTGAGAAGGGCCATCGGCGCCTGGCGCATTTAGCGGGGCCAACGTTCTCGCTGGGGGCCAAGGAGCGGAAACTGGGCTTTATCGAGAGTCTGGTCGATCACGACCTTCAGGTGTCCGATGCCGTGATCCTGGACGTGGGGGAGACCGCTTCCGCGGGGTACCGGGCGTCACTGGAGATGCTTGGGGGCCCGAACAGCCGTCCGACGGCGCTGCTGTGCTTCAACGACATGGTCGCCATGGGGGTCTACCGCGCGGCCCACGAGTTGTCATTGGGAATCCCCGGGGACCTGAGTGTCGTTGGCTTTGACGGGGTAGACTTCGCCGAGCTGCTCGGTCCGCCGCTGACCACGGTCAACATCTTTCCACAAATGCTGGGCGAACGGGCCGCTGAACTCCTCCTGAAAGTGATTCGAAACGAGACGGACGACGGGGTCGCCGCGGAATGGGTCCAACCGGAAATGGTCGAGCGCGCGTCTGTACGTGCCCTTTAACCTCGGCGGGTGCAAGGGACAGAAGAGGGATAAGGGACAAAAGGGACGGGATGGATGGGAGCGTGAGACGTGAAGGGAGGCGCATGACATCAACCAGGGTTTGTTTGGCCGTCTTTGTCTTTACCAACGGGATTGCGTTGGCCACAAGCGCGGAAAGAGCCGACGTCTCCAAGGAACGATTCCTCGACAAGTGTGAAGGCTCTTGGGCGGGGCAGATGATCGGGGTGAGTTTCGGCGCCGAGACCGAGTGGGCCTGGGGCGTGGACGGTTTCCTGTACCAGGGAAAGCCCAACCTCGACCCCCTGCTGCCCTGGAAGCCGGAACGCATCGCCAATGCACTGAAACAGGATGATTGCTACGTCGAAATGACGTTCTTGAAAGCGCTTGAAGATCACGGTCTCGACATTACTCCGGAAAAGGCCGGGAAGGTTTTTGCGGCCACGAAGTACGATCTCTGGCATGCGAATTTGTTCGGGCGCGAGAATATACGCATCGGCATCATGCCGCCGCGTTCCGGCAACCCGAAGTACAACCGTCACGCCAATGACATCGATTTCCAGATCGAGTCGGATCTTTTTGGGATCGTCTGCCCCGGGTTGCCGAGGGAATCCAACCGGTTGTGCGACGTTTTCGGACATATCGTGTGTTACGGCGACGGCGTCTACGGGGGGATGTTTATCGCGGGCATGTACGCGGCGGCCTATTTTGAAGACCGCAACGTGCGCGCGGTGGTGGAAGCAGGACTCTCCTGTATCCCGAAGGAGTCCTCATACCACGGGTGTATCTCGGACGTTCTCAGGTGGCACGATGAAGCCCCCGAGGATTGGCTGGCCACGTGGCGGCGGATCGAGGACAAGTGGCAGGACAACATGGATTGCGAGCCGGATATCAAGGCCAATATCAACGCGAAACTCAACGGCGCATACGTCGTCTTGGGCTTGCTGTACGGGAACGGCGACATGGCGCGAACCCTCGAGGTTGCCACGCGTTGCGGACAGGATTCCGACTGTAATCCATCGAATGCGGCGGGCATTCTAGGGTGCATGAAAGGGTTCAGCGGCATCGCGCCGGAATGGACGTCGGGTCTCGCGGCCATTCAGAAGGAGAAGTTCTCGTATACCGACTACTCCTTTGACACGCTCGTCGAAGCGTGCCGGCGTGTCGCAGAGCATGTGATCAAGCGGGCAGGCGGCGAAATCGAGTCGGATAGATACGTCATCCCGCGTCAGGCGCCGCGTCCCCCTCGAAAGCTGGAACAGTGGACGAAGGACCAGAGCAGCATTTTCAAACCTTGAGGGTACTGCGAGAGGTCTCGTTCCCAAGTTGAACTTGGGAACGAGGTTTTCTTCGCTAACGCGAAAGGGATCCCAGGATCGGGCAAGACGATGCTTTCCTCACGGGATGCGCCGGACAACGAGGTCGTCGGCTCGAATGCGTGGGCCGTGGTATGAGAAGTGAAGCTTGGCTTGTTGGTTTCTGCTAGACTGCTTCGCAGGAGGACGCGTCCAGGTTCGAGCACCTTTGCTTAATGGGGAGTCACAAATCATGAGATCTATCGTGCTTCTGACAATGTGCCTTGGAATATCCCTCCTTTCCGGCGCTGCGCCCATCACCACTGGCAGCCTGATCGATGAAATGGTCAACATGCAGCGTCTCACGCATTTTCCATCGCCTGCATACAGGACAGTCCAGTTTTCATCATACGATCATAGAAGCGTTGTCCCCGGCGGCGAGCACTGGTTCGCGAACTCGGACGGATTCGGAAAGGAACCCGTGCCGAATTTCGAGGCCGTGCTCAAAGCGCCAGAAGGAAAGAACCCCGGCGAATACCTTATGTGCGACGTCGCCGGACCCGGCGCAATCGTGCGTTTGTGGACCGCCCAAATCACCGGGAATATCCGCGTGCACCTCGACGAAGACACGTCGCCTGTCTACGACGGTCCCGCGGAAGCGTTTCTTCTTCGTCCGTACGACGGCTATCTGGGTGGATCGGGCTTGACGCCCGAAGACCTCAAAGGATCTCTCTATCAACGCAACGCCTCGTACGCGCCCATACCCTTCGCAAAACGCTGCCGAATCGTTTGGATTGGCAACCATCGCGAAACGCACTTCTACCAAATTCAGATCAGACTGTATGACAAGGAAGCCCAAGTGACGACCTTCTCGCCGGGCGATCTCAAGAACGATGCGGACCGAATCCGCAAAGTTGCCTCAATTCTCACCGATGTGGATTCGCGATGGCCCTATCACTCCACGAAGAGCCCCGTGGAGATCTCCGTCAAGGTCGCGCCGCACTCGAAGGCAACCGGTCTCGAATTGAGGGATCCCGGCGCACTCGAACGTCTCACGCTCAGAGCGGATGCGCCACGAATCGACGAGGCGCTTCGACAGACCCTCATGTGCATTCAATGCGACGGCGATCCCTGGGGCCAGGTGCAATCGCCTATTGGCGATTTCTTCGGCGCGGGCCCCGGCATCAACCCGTACACCTCCGTGCCCTTCACGGTCGCGCCTGATGGCGTCATGACCTGTCGTTTCATCATGCCGTACAAGGAATCCATCCGCATCCTGTTCGACAATCGCGGCGAACAGGAAGTCACCGTTACCGGTTCCGCGCTTCCCGCGGAATACGCCTGGGATGGTGACTCCTCAATGCACTTCCGGGCACGGTGGCGCGTGGACCACGGTCTTGTTGCTTCGGGCAGCGACTCAATGGGCGTGCAGGACATGCCGTTCCTGATTGCACGCGGCCAAGGCACGTATGTCGGAACCGCCCTGATGCTGTTGAATCCGAACACGGTCCCGACCTCGTGGGGCAACTGGTGGGGAGAAGGCGATGAGAAGGTGTTCGTTGACAACGACGTTCGTCCGTCCATTTTCGGCACGGGGTCCGAGGACTATTTCAACTACGCGTGGTCGGCCTCGGACATCTTCGCATTCCCGTATTGCGGACAACCTCGAAACGACGGTCCGGCCAACCGCGGCTTCGTGGTCAATTACAGGTGGCATATAGTTGATCCGGTTCCCTTCGCCCACAACATCGCTTTCTACATGGAGCTGTTCAGCCACGAGCGCACGGAAGGGTTCTCATACGGACGCATAAGCTACCACTATGCCCGTCCTGGGACCGTCGATGATCAAATCCCGCTCACGGACGCGCAGACGCGACTTCCCGAACTGCCTTCCGCGTGGGAGCCCGCGCCTCGTTTCGGAGCGCTGAAGTGGGAGGTCCATGCTTGTGAGGATCTCCTCGCGGACAAGACGTCCGCCGCATACGAGCGCGGCGGCTTGTGGCAGGGCGGCCAGGTGTTGGTCTGGATACCCACGAAAGCGGGCGAAAGCCGGAAGTTGTCCGTCACCATAGCGGAGAAAGGCGATTACGAAATTTTCCTCGCGTGCATGTTCCGCGGCGACGGAGGCGCCTTCCGTGCCCAACTGGACGGCAAACCAATCCTGTTCGACGGAAGGGAATCAGTGAGTCTCGAAGTCCCGAGTCACATCCTGTCGCGCGTCATCGGCGCAAAAGCCGGGCAACTGAAGCCCGGCGAACATGACCTGGTCTTGACAGCCGAGGCTGCCGGCCGCCCCATCGGCCTCGATTTTCTTGCCGTACGCAAACGATGAACCAAGGGGCACGACAAGCGGCATAAATACTTCTTGGGAGACTGTTCCGAATGGCAGTAAGTTAAGGCCTGCGCTACGCCCGCGGAATGGTACAGGAACGGGAACTGCCCTGCGTAAGCATCTTATTAGCCTGGCTTCAGCAGGCTCCTCTTGGTCCCTCAACATAAGTGGCATCAACACTCGCTTCCAGTGCCCTCTCCTCGAAGTGTGCATATTCCGGGCGCGGCTACCCCTCTTCTGCGCACTTCCCAGACACGCGTTTCCTTTCCCGGTATGGTGGGCCGTTTCCCCGGCCATGGGGTGCGGGAGTGTGAAGGAGTAACAAGCTCTTCATGCCCCGTCTATTCTATTTCGCGCTCCAAGAGCAAATTGAGCCCGCCTTTCCAGGAGGCGAGAGACCGTAGGCTGACCTCGCCGTATAGTCGATTGAGACGCCACCCTTCGTTCCCCAATGCATTCAGAGCCTCGATGACTTGCTCCTCCCTGGGCTTCCCACTGGACAGCTTCAGATAGTGGATCTTGTACTCGTATCGCTTCACGCGCTTTCTCCTTGTGCCGCAGCTGGCATCCATTCACCGTGTGTCAGAGCAGATCCTTGAGTTCCTCCGGCGAGAGTGCGATGTCCCTGACGATTTTTGAAGCACACTCGAACCGATGTCCTGCCCGGGTAAAGCCCGTCCTCGTCCTGCTCGACGATGACCTGAAACCAATATGTCTTCATTGTACTCTTCGTTGCTCGAGCTGGCTCCATAACGCGGATTCCGCTAGGCAATATGGAAGCATCCCCCACAACCAATGCTTCACCGGTGTCCAAGACCAGACAGATCGAATGTCAGCAACACCGCATTCCGCGCATGCTCAAAATTCCGCACCGGGTCCGGCATCTGCACCGACAAACCCTCCGGCTGGTTCGACAAATCAATGCCCAGTCCCGATTGTTCGACACTTGTGGGTGGAATAGTCATCGTGTCTCTCCTATGCTTTGCCTATTCACACTTCGCTTTTCCCTCTTCCCTCTTCTCACCTCCAACTTCCAACTTTTCACTTTCCATTTCACACTTCGCTTTTCTCACAGCGCCTTTAACTTTGCCAAGAGTGCTTTGCCTCCACACGTTACGCACAGCCGAAGATGCAGGTCTTCGGGATATTCAGCCAAGTGCAGCCCCCTTTTCCTGTTGCTCTGCGTATTACGGGGCCAACCCTGGAGAATCTGATTGACCTTTGGGGTAATAGACGGGTCAGAAAACGCGCGTTTCTCGAGATTAAGAAGGACTTGGAACGTTTCGAGATTACGTGACGTATTCAGTGTAGCGCGCCAATCTGAGGCCAGGAGCATCTCCCCGTATTCAAGGAGGTCGCAAAAAGATTCGACGCAGTTTCGAGGTGTCACACTCAAATCGAGTAAACCCGTTGAATGGAAGAAGTCGTTGCGTCGTATGCGCCGGTTTTTCATAGCGTTCTGCAACTGTTTCACGCGCGTAGGCTGAGGATGCATTTTGGTCTCAAGGACGGTCACCACTTCCGTCATGATGTCGTGGTAGTTCTTGTATCGGTTGGTGGACTTCTGGTCCGACCACGCCGGGTTATCCGTCAGTAAGAAGAATTTCGAAACCAATTCCGTATAGTCATCGCAAAGAATGAAGGCGGTCTTGAGGTATTGGCCTCCTGTGCGTCCCGTGAAGTAGATTTCAACCCCGGCACAGATTTCGTCCATGAGGTAAGTCAACGTCGCGTTCAATCCGCCAACTCCGGCCCTAACAGTTCGACCTCGAAACGCGCCTTGGCCGCTTCCCATTCGTGCGCCGCTTCTTCGCGCAAACGCCGGGCGTCCATGCGGCGGCAGTGAAGATCGTCCACGATCTCGCGCTGAATTCTTTCGTCGGGGATCGGGATGAGTAGGTCAACAACATCCTCGTTGGCAAGCCGTGGATGCGTGTTGCCGGTCATCATGTGCTTGGTCTGGGCGACGATGACGGACGAACGCAAGACCGCCGCAAGGTAATCGGGCAGCAGGCCGGATATGTCTTTCTTAATGCGGATGACGTGAAACTCGGTGGAACACACGCCGTCGCGTTCCGCGCGCCATACCTTGTTCAGATAAGGACGCAAGCGGGCAAACAACACATCGTTTTGCTTGTAGATGAAAGCCTGTCCCTTCCCCGGTTCTTCGGGGGTTTCGGCCAGTTCGCCCGTTTGGCTGTGCACGCCCGCGAGACCGAGGTACTGTTCCGCTTCATATTCGGTCGAAACTTCGCGTAGGAAATCGGCGACATCCTCCAGGCGCGCCGCACGCTTCGCCTTCTTTGCCGTTTGGATGGCGCGTAGCGCGTCTAAACGTTCAGGGCGGAAGTACTCCGCGCCGATCTGTTTCGATCCGTGAACCGACGAAAGCCGCATGGCATACGCAAGGCGGTTGTCCGGTTCTGGCAGGGTGAGGCCGAGGCGGTCGAGGAGGAAGGCGTCGAGGCCGGAGAGCAGGGCGTCGGCCTGTTCGAGTTTGCGCCGCCGCGACTCCCGCGCCCGCTCCATCGCCCGAACCATCTCCCGCTGAACCGGCAAAGGGGGAAGGGGAACCGTAAAGGATTTGAACTCTTCCTTATTGATGTTAGGTTGCCCCGAAGGGCGCTGAATCGAGCGAACCCATGCCTCATAGCGACTGGTCTTTGTGTAAAAGTAAATGAATTGAGGCAGGGTCTTTTCCCTATCAAACCGGAAGCGGATACAGTAGCCCGCAAAAATGGACGGGCCGATATCCGATGAGTAAATAAAGGTCTTGCCAGCCGTTGCTCCGCTTCTGGCAAATAAGACATCCCCATCATCGAGCCGATAACGGTCTTCGATATTCTCGACGGTAGCAAATTCGTTACCTGGAACAATGCCGTCGTCGTCAAAGTCAGTGATTCGGATGTACTTCATATCATTGGGGTCTTGAACCGGTATCGCTCTCTCTCCCGAACCGTAGGCGGGTTCACATACGACGAGCTTACCCAATGGCATGAGCGGAATGCCCTTCAATAATTGATGCCCGCCATGAAGAACAAACTTGGGATCAAGCCTTTCTTTCGAGTCGCCCCGCTTGACGGCAAAGCACTGGGCTTTGCCCGGTTCGGCGGGGCTCAGACGAAAAAACGTTTGGGATTCTTGCAGAATGCGCGGTATTGTTTCGTGACTTCGGGCAATTGGTTCTCGCATTTGCGGCCGGTGGCGTCGTAGCCGATCTTTTCGGGCGCGGCCATGAAGATCGCGTCGTCGTGCTTCGGCTTCTCGCCCTCGGCGCGGCGGCGCAGGAAAACCAGACTGGCCTTAACGCCCGCGCCGAAGTGGGCGAAGGCGGTTTGCGGCAGGCTGACCACGGCAAGCAGCTGGAAGCGCTCCAGCAGGAAGTCGCGGACGTATTGCAGGCTGGAGTTGGTCAGGATGCCGTCGGGCAGGACAACAGCGGCGCGGCCCGTGGCGGGCTTGAGAAATTGGCAGACTCGCTCGATGAAGAGGATTTCAGTCTTCTGGTTCTTGCGGGGTTTTCGCTTGCCTTTGGCGTCCTCCTGGTTGGCGAGGTCGAAATCGGGCAGGTAGGGCCGTTCAGTCAGGGCGACCTGCGCGCCAAAGGGGGGATTGGTCAGGATCAGGTCGAAGCGGCCTTCGGCGAAGCCGTTGTTGCCGGTGCGCTTGCGGATGGCGTCGGGGCGGTCGAGGGCGTCCTCGCCGGCGACGTTGGCATGCCCGTCGTCGTGGAGGATCATATTCATCTTGGCGACGCGGGCGATCTCGTCATTGATCTCGATGCCGTAGAGGTTCTTTTCGGCGAAGTCGTGCCAGTGCTTGTAGTGCTCGACGCTGTCCGGGTCGTGGTAGTCGTCGGCCTCACGGCGCACCTGATCGAGAGCATAGAGCAGGAAGCCGCCAGAGCCGCAGGCAGGATCGAGGACGAGGTCGTCGGCCCTGGGCCGCATCATCTCGACGGCGAAGGCGATGATCTCGCGCGGGGTGAAATACTGGCCGAAGTCGCCCTTGAAAAAGCCGTCCATGAACTGCTCGAAGGCCACCCCCTTGGTGTCGAGGTCGGTCTTGCTGAAGTTGACGGCTTCTATGTGCGAAACAAGGGTGCGAAGCGTCGCATCGTCAATGCGGATGGTATCGGTGAAGACCTGTGGGTCGCGTTTCTTGGCAATGTCGTAGATGGCCTTGATGCGCTCGGCGAGCTTGCGGCTCGGTTCGTGCGTCTTGATCTGGAATTCGTAGGGGTGGCCGTTCATGCGCGGGGTCTTTTCGTCCTGAATCTTGACGAAGAGGAGCTTGCAGAGTTCTCCGAAGGCCATCGGGGGCGAGAGACGCCCGCCGCCCCAGAGCGTTTGATGACATTTCTTGATGGTGGCGATGAGGGTTTCCTTGCTGACGGGCTGGATGTCGTCCTTAGTGGCCTTACGGAACCGCCATTCCTCTGGTTTACCGTATTGTTTTGGTAAATCGGCTATTATGTTGGCTTCACGTTCGAGAACACCGTACTTTTCGGTGAAGTCGAGGAAGCGGCGCGTTTGTCCGGCAATCACGCCAACGTACTTAGCTCGAAACTTTGCCCATGTGCCGTTTCCACAAGCCTGCTCAACTGCTTGGACGAATTCGGCGTCAGTTACACCGTCACGTTTGCACTCTATGACCGCGAAAGGGCTGCTACGGGCGTCATCGTGGAAGACTACAAGATCTGCTGCATCTTTGGGTGTGCGATCGGGGACGGTAACGTCTACTCCGATACGCGAGGGTTCGTAGCCATAGCGAAAGATTAGTTCCGCCCAGTATTCAGCGCGAACCTGTTCTTCCGGGTCAGAAAATCTTTCAGAGTGATTGACCGCAGCATAAGTAATACGCTGCTTTGTTCCGTCACCCGATAGGCTTGCATACCCTTTTTCGAAGGCACGTTCGAGATACGTCATGTTGTCCTCTCATGATCGCGGACACAACAGTGAATAGCAGTGTCCCCACCAGCGTCCCAGCTTAAACCTCAAGAACCAGAAATTGCGCCCCTGCCTTTCGATAAGACCGGGGCGATATTGTGCGGCACCTTCGTCACGCAGTCAAGCCAAATTTGCATCTTTTATGTAGTCACTACACCACCGCAGCGGCAGTGTTGCTGGGGGCGCCTTCACCGGCTTTGCTGATGGCGATAACTCGGGACTCCCAATCTTTTTTCGTTCTGTTAATGAATCCAAGTCCTCGGCAATCGAGGAACTAACTTTTCGAAAGATCAATGACACGCAAAACTACTTGTGCAACGAGAGCCAACGCAGCGATCCACAATCCGATGCGTGCAAATCGATGCTCCCGGTTTGCCTTCTCTCGTTGTGACTGGCGCTCCTCAAGTTCTTTAGCCGCCGGAATCAACATACCCCCTCGGTATTCCCAGAAGAAACAGAAGCCCCTTCGTTCGTCCTTTGTAATTGTTTCGTGCATGCGCGACCTTTCAAATCCCGGAACGCCTTCGTCCCATACTCCCTGGCTGCAACAAAGCGCAATGGATTTACGATTAGCCCAGGAAAGGTCACCGGATGTTACCTCGGCTCGTTCTCTGGTCGAGACCGAAATAGTAATTGGCGGTTGACTCGCGCGATGCTCCTTAACCAGAAAGTGGCAATTGACACACCGATGCTTAATCGTGCTCACGAGTCGCTCCTTTTTGCCGAATATGGCCTCGTTTGTTTCACATCATTTAGTGTGTTTCGCGGGCCTCTTTGGAGGCGATGCTATGCTTGGACATGAAGTCGGCACGGTTTTGTCCGGCTTGCCCTTCTTCGACGTTCGCGCCGATGGATGTCCCTGAAGGAAGCAATTGCCGCCCCAGAGTCCGCGCCACGCCGGGCCGCCCATCGAGGGTCTGACAGAGCCTCACAATGCGCCCCGTGAACCTGAACGTCCTTTCACGCAAATCGCGTTTCACCCTCTTCTCACTCCCCTCTTCTCGCTTCCCTCTTCTACCTTCTCACTTTCCAGATACCCTACAACGGCAATGCATTATACACTACTAGCCGGGATTTCTCACGGTATTGCATCGTGCGCTTGCGCACGACTCTTGGCTGAGGTCGCCGTAAAGGAATGGTAGCCGCAATGTTTGCAGGCAACAAAGAAAAACACAGTGTCATTACGAGCGAAGCGAAGCAATCCCGGCGATTGGTCACGGACGGAATGCCTGCGAGGGTTGGGAGATTGCTTCGCTTCGCTCGCAATGACACTGTGAGAAGTCCCGGCCATTGGTCAGAGACTGAATGGCTGCGAGGGGTTGTGAGATTGCTTCGCTTCGCTCGCAATGACACTGTGGCAAGGTAGTGAGACAAAATCATGGCATCTTATACGAATCGTAATCTCGATGGCATGGAAGAGTTATGAAGGGACGCTGGTAGTGTGATTCCCCCTTTGAAGGGGGTTAGGGGGATGTCGGAATCCTGCGGAGTGAACGTCATTGCCATCATCCGACATCCCCCTAACCCCCTTCAAAGGGGGAATTGAAGCTGTTTCGACTTCTCGCATAGGTTGCCATCAGGATGAACCCCTTCAAAGGGGGAATTGAAGCCGTTACGCCTTCTCGCATAAGTTGCCATCAGGATGAATCACTACACTAGCAACCGAAAATGGAAGCGTCGAAAAAGCGGAACCCTCGGTTCTATCGCATTTGAGGTCTGCCGAGAGGCGCCGCATTGTGTAACGTCGGGCAAGATCGCATAATCAGGTCATGTCCATTTTAGTGGCGACATTGCTGGCGGCGTGCGGCGCGATACAGGTATGGGTCGAATCACCGCTGGCCCGGGTCTTCCCGAATACGGTCCCACCGCCAACATCGAGCGCCACAGCCACGATCTACGCCGCGCAAGGGGAACGGGAATCCTTTCAGATATGTGTGCGAGCGGACAAGAAAGCCCTCGAAAACATTTCGGTCGAATCGGAGAGCATCGGCAGCCTGATCCCCGCCCCCGAGATCAGGCGAGTCGGTTACATCAGCATACCGAACCCGGCGCCCCGTGCGGTTGATTTCAAGCCGATGTCAAGTTCGGGAGAGACCGCCCCTCGTTCCCAAGTTCAACTTGGGAACGAGATGAATGAGGGGAACGAGGCGGCTGAATGGTTTCCTGATCCGCTGCTGGTTCTGGAACCGCTCAATATTTCGCCAGGCGAGACCGCCGCCGTGTGGGTGACATGCATCGTTCCTCTCGATGCGCGCGCGGGCACTCACGAGGGCAATGTCTTCGTGCGCTACGGCAAAAAACAGAAGCGAACCGTCAAAGTGTCGCTTCAGGTATTTCCATTTGCGCTGCCCGAGGTCCCCAATCTTCGCACGGCGTTCACGTTGGATCGCCAGTCCATTGCCATCGCGTACGGGCTCGACAACACTTCGCTGGAACAGTGGAAACCGATTTACGATGCCCTTGCCCGCGAGCGGATTTCCTTTCGCCTGTGGGAAGGGGACGACCTCGTGTCAGTCCCGAAGAACCGCCCGGCGGACGCGGCGCGGTTTCAGGAGCACCTCGAGTATGCGGTCAACGCCGCCCACATGAACAGCATCGACATCGGCGCGGGTTCAAAGGGCGTTGCGCCATGGCCGCCGCCGCGCGAAGGCACAGCTCAGGACCCGCTGCAATACTATTTGCATGACATGTGCAATTGGCTCCAGGATCGCGGCTGGCTGGACAATGCGTACATCGAGCCGATGTCGCTTCCGGCAAGGAGCGAATGGCAGCAGGCGCGCGACGCGTATTTCCGCGTGAAGCGGAACGACAAACGCATCAAACGCATGCTGGTGGGCGTGGGCGATCCCTACTTTGAACGATACACGGAGATCTGGGCGGCCTCGCTTGCCCAATTCGACCCCTACGCGGATTCCTTGCTCCGGCAGGGGCTTTCTTTGTCGCTCAAACAGAAGTACCCCGCCAAGCTCGTCAGCGCGTCGTCATCCGGAGGTCTGCCGGGAGATCCCAGTTACGCGACTCAGCCGGAAGACGCCTATGACGGATGTTTGTTCACGTACTGGATCTCGAAGGACGCGCCGGGAAAGAAGTCGCCGCAGTGGTTTCAAGTCGATCTCGAACAACCCATGACCACGGACAAGATCAAGATCATTTGGAAGCTCGGCTATGAGTCCGCTGACGTCAAGGTTCACACCTCTCTCGGCGGACGCATCTCCGAGCATTCCGGCACGCGCTGGGAGCCGAACCCGCCCACCTCGCCCTATGCGCAGAGTTGGGCCGACGGAATTTTGGCGTCGCCGCCGACGTTCGACTCGTTGTATCTCGAGTTCGGAAGCAGCTTTCACGGCGGGCCCGTCGGCATCACCGAGGTGATCCTCGGCGAGCCGCCCGATATGCAGCCGCCGGAGCACATCGAGCCCATCGAGGTGTGGCTGACGGCCGAAGAAGACAGCTTTCCATCCTTTGCTATAAGGAGGCATCCGATCGAAGCGCGCCTCATGCCTTGGGTTTGTTGGGGACACCAGTCCGCGGGATTCGTCCATCATGGCCTGTGCCAGTGGCCCAGCGGCTGGGCGACACTCGCGCGAGCGCAGCCGCTCGTCTGGCCTGTCGAGGACCGTAGGACTCGAGCGCGCGGCCGCCGCGAAGCAGAAAAAGCGACGCCGCCTTCGATCGGGGCGGGGTTCCTGTTCTACCCCGGCAAAGATGCCCCGATACCATCCATCCGTTCCGAGCTTCTCCGGGATGGCATGGAGGACTACGAGTACTTGCTCGCGCTGGACCAGTTGCTTTCGAGCACAAAGGTTACGCTTCAGGCCTTGCGCCTTCCCGATGTCGCGCAGGTTGCCGCACGACGTCTTTATCCGCCGTACCTTCAGCCGCAGGAACTGGACGGTTTGGCCCAGATGATCACGAAAGGACGTATCCGCATGGGATGGGCGATATCGGAGCTTGCGAAGAAGAGGTGAATATGCGATGTTCTAACTCTCGAACGATTTCCGGCATTGTCCTTGCCTGTATTGCGGTTCTCTTTGGAGGGAAGGGAGTGGGAGAGACCCGGCCGAGCCAGAATGCCGTTACCCTTCGGGTGATGACGTACAACATCCACCACGCCGAAGGACTCGACGGCAAGGTTGATCTCGATCGCATCGCCGCCGTGATTCGCGCGGCAGACGCGGACGTGGTCTGTCTCCAGGAAGTGGATCGCGATCTTCCGCGGACGCAACACCTGGACTTTCCCCGACTCCTCACGGAAAAGCTGGGTATGACGGCCGTGTTCGAGCCCAACTGCCAATTCGATGGCGGCGATTACGGCAACGCCACCCTGACAGGACTTGCCGTTACATCCTTTGAGAACCTGAAGCTGCCGACGCCGCAAGGCGTTGAACCCCGAGGATGCCTCCGCACGACGGTCCGTGCAGGGACGCATACGGTGGACATTCTCAACGCGCATTTGGGCCTCGACGAAAAGCAGCGCCAGGAGCAGGCTTCCGCTATTCTCAAAGCACTCCGCGACGTTCCAACCGTTCTTGCGGGCGATATGAACGAGCCGGCCACGTCGCCCGGCATCAGTGCACTCTTGACGCGTTTGCGCGATACGGCGGAGGAAGACGCCGCGCGGAAAAACGGCCCGGCTCCGGCGGAAAAGACGAACCGGAAGATCGATTTCATCTTTGTGTCGAAGGATGTGGAGGTCCTATCATTCCGCGTGCTCGAAACGCCCGAGACGGCGGTGGCATCGGACCACTTGCCCTATGTGGCGGAGGTGAGTGTGCGCACGCCGCCTGATAAGGGCGCGAACGACGGGATCTATGACAACGATGACGAACGCGTGACGGACGCGATCACGGAAGGGAACTGAATATGGCAAAGAGAAGATTGAAGATGGGCCTGATCGGGGCGGGCGGAATCGCCAACGCGTGCCATCTGGCCAATTGGCAGGAACTTGAAGCCGAAGGCCGCGTCGAACTGGTAGGCGTCTGCGACATCATCAAGGAACGCGTCGAGACCGCGAAGGCCAAGTTCGGGGCGAAGAAGGCTTATCTCGACTACAAGAAGATGCTGCGCGATGACGATTACGACATCATCGACGTCTGCACGCAGAACCGCGTGCACTGTCCGGCGGCCGTTGCGGGATTGAAGGCCGGCGCGAATGTGATCGTCGAGAAGCCCATGGCGATGGACGCCCGCGAATGCGAGGCTATGATCAAGGCCGCGAAAGAGAACAAGCGAAAACTGATGGTTGCGCAGCACATGCGTTTTGAGTCGTCGTCTGAGGCGCTCAAACGGGCGATCGAGCGCGGCGAACTCGGCCGGATCTATACGGCCAACGCCAAGTGCCTGCGCCGCCGCGGTATCCCCGGATGGGGCAAGTTCCACATTCGCAAAGAGTCTCTGGGCGGGCCGCTCATCGACATCGGCGTTCATATGATGGATCTTTGCGTCTGGTTGATGGGCTGTCCGAAACCTCTTGCGGCGTCGGGCAAAGTCTATCGGATGTTCGGCGACCGCGACGACCTGTGCAACGCCGAGTGGGGGAGAGGCTACCCGCCGAAGCAGTTCGACGTCGAGGACTACGCCGTGGCGCTGGTGCGTTTCGAGAAAGATATCACGATGGTGGTGGAATCCTCCTGGGCCGCGAACATCCCGCAGGAATGCGGCTACGTGAGCATCCTGGGCGACAAGGCCGGCGTCACCACGGAACCGCTGGGCATTTACGGTTACGATGGCAACACCCTGACAAGCCGCAAATTCGACTGGCTGCCGCAGCAGGAAGGCCACCGCATGGAGATTCGCCACTTCACGGAATGCATCGAGAAACGCCTGCCCGTTCGCGTAAAGCCCGAGGAATCCCTGCGGATCCAGAAGATCATCGACGCGATCTACGAAAGCTCCGCCAAGAAAAGGGAAATCCGGATCAAATAGAAGGGCGCCAGTCCGACAGGTCCGACGGGTCGGACAGATCGGACAGATCAAGTCTTCAACGTTATCTCGAGTCTTTCTCCAGCTTGTAGGACGACCCCCGCTTCGAATCCGATTGTGATGCGCCGTTTCTCAGCGTGGGATTTCACCTTGACCTTCTTTCCTTGAATCGTGACATGCGCCGATTTTGGTGTACCTTCGGTTTCGAACGAGAGACGCGTGAGGCGCAGTCTTCCCCAGCGCACTTCGAGAGAATCTCTTTGTTCGGACTTGTTGCGGGTCTGCTCGAACGTGATCCAGCCCTCGGAGGTTGTGAATGCGGCGCGGAAGTTCTCCGGCGAGATGCGGGGGCCGAAGCCGAGCCATCCTTTGGGTCCGTTGTACCGGAATCCCGCAAGCGCGAGATATACGCCCCAGCTTGCCATGGCGCGGGCATAATGATCGCCGCATTCCACTTCGTTGTAAGGATTGAAGAGGTCGGGATGATAACGGTCATGCACGGCGCGGCAGATCGCCAGTCCTTCGAGAAGCTTGCCCTCCCAGATCATGTGCCCGGCCACCTGGTACTCGATCCCGGTCCATACCTCTTCCCGGTACAGCACCCCTTCTTTCAGATAGTCGTCCTTCGGCCATGTGCACGTTATCAGTCCCGCCTGGCCCGGCGTAATGAACCATCGGAATGGTTTGTGGACCTCATTGTAAGGCCCCACGTCCGGGGCCCAATTGTATTTCCATATGGATTCAAGGGCCTTGACGACGTTTGGGGGGGTGTAGATATAGCCCAGGTCAAGCTGATGCGCCCAGCCTTGCCCGAACAATTGATCTGAGAGACATCCATCCTTGTACTGATGTTTCGGATGCTCTTTCAGGTCCACGTCCTGGACGAAATACTCGCCGTTCCACAGCCGCTCCTCGGTAAGTTTCGACCCAATCTCAAAGACGCGGCGCACCTGATGTGCAAAACCGAATTGCCCGACCTCCTTCGCCATTTCTTCTCCTGCGCGGAGCGCAGCGAGATAGAGCGAACCGACAAAGGTGTTTGCGCCGTAGAAATCGATGTCGTACGTATTGGGTTGCTTATCCTCGATAATACCATCGAAGTTTTCGTCGTGTCTGATCGAGAATTCGAGCGCCTGCCTTATCAAGTGCCAATTCCGTTTCAGGAACGAATCGTCCGGGGACATCAAGTGCTCGCGGTATGCCTTGAGGATCGTGCCGCATTGACCGTCGGCGGCGTAGTTGTCATCGCTGCGGAACCCGACGAGGCCCGTATCGGGATGGAATCCGCCGCCTTTGTCGCGCGGGTTGAAGTCCTGCATCTCGCGGACGCTGCGTTCGAGTTCAGGGAACAGACGCGCGTTGGAATGTGCATAGTTCCAAACGTGCGTGCACGTCCCGTGGCAGCACGTAACGCCCTCATACGCCCAGAAGCGGCCATTCCTCCACCATTGACATGTGCCGGTCGCAAGATATGATACCGTGGAGTGCAGCCGGTCGAGCAGCCAGTACGGCAAGGAACTGTCATAATAGACGTCCCGCCACAACCGCGTATCGGCAGTGAGCCGATCATGGTGCTGGAACACGTACTCGCCGACCTTTGCCGCGTCCGCAAACGTGGTTTCGTATTCGTGTCCGACCGTCTCGGGCAATTCGTTGTTCTTCAGGTTCGGAAAGTGCCAGGCCAGCACAAAGGTAAACGTGTGCTTTTCTCCTGGGGCGAGTTCCGCACCCATTGTCCGGAGCAGGCCGCGTCGGGTCGTGTCTGCGCTGTACGTGCCCGTTTCGTCCGCTGCGTACTCCTCGACCGGCCGGCCCGGTGGCAAAGGTCCGGCCAACGTTGCGTCGCGCGGAGCCGGCTCGGCGCACGCTAACGCCATCGTTCCGTAATCAGGCGAAGCGGCGGCGGACGATTGTGCATCCGCGCGCGGCGTATCCGAGAACTCGATCTGGTCTATGTTGATGTGACCCCAGCCCCCGCCCATCAGGTCTACGATCTTGATGCACGCCTCTTTGTCCTCGAAGTCCGCCACCGACCATGTGCGCCACGTAAGGACCTCGGTGTTCTTGCCCGAAGCGGTTCGCACGACCTTCCCGTTGACCAGAAGGTCGATGCACGTCTTCCTCGAAGTGCTGCCGCCGCCAATCAGGAAGTTGATGTAACGGCGACTAACGGTAAATGGGGGAGAGGTGAGTGTGCCCTCGGGATCCTCGCCCCCGAGATAAGAGTTGACCAACGCTTTGCCCTCGAACCCGGACACGGGATTCTGGTTCGGCAACGTACCCTGGGCCGGCCCGGTTCCGAATGCGTCGCCCAGCGGCCGCCACTTGCCGTAGCCCTTTCGTTCAAAGTCTTCAAAAATGATGGTCTTGCGAACGCGGCTGGCATCGTTGAGCGGCTCTGACTTTGGCGCGTCTTCGGCCGAATGGAGGCAAGTGGAGTAGCCATCTCCACGGATGTACCGCGTCCTTCGTAATGCCCCAGACTCGAGCGCGTACATGCTGCAAACGGCGTTCTGCAGCCACCCCAGGACACTCGCCGTGACTCGTCTCTGCGAGGTGTTCTCGACCGTTATGTGAAAAAGCGTTGCGGGCAATGCGGAGTCCTTGGCATTCAGAGGTATGAACGGGGAGAACGCTTCCATCTCCACCTCAACGGGACATCCCGGACCCTCATAGCGAACGATCCCGATCGGATACTCCCCCGAGAATAGAATGTCCGCAAAGCCTTCCCGGCTCAGTGTCTTGAGAACGGGCCGGCCATCGCCCGGATCAATGACGACGGCAAATCCTTGGTCAACCGGTTTCGCTATCCCGCGGTGCTTATATGTCGCGGAAGTCCCTTTGACCCAGTTGGACGCCGCGTCGTTGAAGATCTGCCAGCAACCCAATGTGCCGTCCCCGCACAAATAGAGTTGGCCGGCGCCGATACCGCCGCAAGGCATGCCGATGTTTTCGAGCGATTTCCCCTTGTAAACTTCCTTTGTGCCGCGCTCGAACAGGCTCCGCACCCATGCCTCCGACAGTTTTTTGTCTTCAGGAATTAGGAGTCCCGACTTCACTTCGGCGGCGGCGAAGGGACCGGCCATCGCGCCCATGAGTCTGCCGCCGAGCGTCGTTGAGACTATCCCGAGGCCCGCGACCTTCAAGAACTTGCGCCGCCCGACTTGCGTTGAGGACGTCCCGCAACAACTGCCACTCGCGCAGCCGCATGAGGCGCCGAACCTTTCGTTCGCACGAGTTGCAGACTTGCGCTTCTCCAACGCTTTTCTAAACTCACTGTTCTTCTTCATGTGCGGTACCTTTCGAGCAACCCATAATTCATTCGTTTCATTCGTGCCATTCGTGGTTGAACCGCTTTTGTCCAGGCCTAATCCTTCGGGAAAGGAACTGAGTCCTTCATGGCCAGGTTCCGGAAGTTCCTGACACGATGGAACGTCATGAAGTTGGCGTCATGCATGTTATGAGCACCGCCAAGACCATCGTCGTAGGCCGTCCGGCAGACTGCGATCAAGTCTTCTCCTTCGAAGAGCCAGTCCACATACTGGAAACCATGTTTCTGGCGGTCAGGGTGATATAGGAGAACACACTTCACCGTCCAATGACGGAGGTCCGGCGAACACGTAAGCGCGAGCGTATTGCGCGTGCCGCCGGGATCGGTTCCCGCGTGCCGGGGCGGAATGTAGTTCGTCAGGGACCAATACAGTTTGGTCTTTGGGTCGAAACGAATCGTGAACTTTACCGCGCCGCCCGGGAAATCGACGAAGCCGGTCTTCGGATCGAAGGTGGCGGTCTTCCCGTCATCGGTGATGTTGATGATGGCGGCCTTCTCTCCTTCCGGGCTGTAGGCAACGCGGAGAAAGTCGACAATGTGCCCGTCCGGCGTGACAACCGCGTTTCCTTCGAGCCAGCCGTCGAACCTGTTATTGAGCCATTCCGGATTGCGCTCGATATGGTTCGTCGAAGTCCAGTTGCCGGCCTTGAGCAGGTCAGCGTCCACGGGCGCTGACATCATGAATGCGCGGAAGTGATGTCCCCAGTTGCCGGGCCCCATGCTGTCCTCCATTCCGCGCCACAGCCGGCCGTTGTGCTCGACGATGGGCACAGGCGCGCAATGGTATCGACCGTCGGGCACGAGCAGCCCCGAATTCTTGTCGGCGGGAACGCTCCACGTCTTGCCGCCGTCCGAGGATTTTCGGATTACGGTCCTTCCGTTGTAATCGTCCGTTCCCATGAGGTAGATGTCGTCCCTATGGACGAAGATACTTGCCCACGTCATGCCCAGTACGTCCGAGAGGTGCGACCACGACCGGCCCCGGTTCGTCGATCGGAATACGCGAGTAAGCGTCGGCACGGGTTGTTTCGGGCCGAACCGGTCGTCCTTCGCGAGGTAGTCCCCATTGGGAAGGACGCATATGCCGGGTGAACCCACGTACTGTTCTGACGACGCAGGACTGTGGTCAACTACAACGCCCGGAACCTGTGAGAAATCCAGCTTCTCTCTTGACGAAGAGCACCCCGCCGTCGCGATCATCCCGCAGACTCCCACAAAGGCAAGCGAACGCACTCCTAACATGGTCAGGACCCCTCTCATTCCTTCAGGTGACAGGCATATCAACGGCGGGCAGGCACTAACGTGTCTGCGCCTGGGCTTCCGCGTGGGGGAAAATAGTATGAACGAGCTTCCACCGCAATCCAGCTTCCGGGAGATCCGTTGGCGACACAAGCGCCACTCTGGCCAGTTCCTTCCCTTCCAGTTGAACGCAGGCCTCGGCTAGAACCGTCCCTGCCGCGATTGGGGCTTCCAGGAATGCCGGCGTTTCAGGGACCTTCACCTCGAGTTTGGCCGCCTCGTCGTTCTTCACGACAACGGTGAGGTCTTCCGCGGCCGTTAGTCGTACCTGCTGGGTTTCGCAGTTGGCCACACGGAGGGCACTGCCCACGGGGTCTCCTTTTGCCAGGACTCGTTTCCTGCTGACTTGAGTGAAGCCTTGATTCAGGAGGTCGCGCGCCATGTCAAAGCGATCTCGTTTCCCATCCGCGCCCATGACTACGGCGATCAACCGGATGTCATTCCGTCGTGCGGTTGCGGTGATGCAGAACCCCGCCTCGTGCGTGTATCCGGTCTTGATGCCGTCGCAATCGGGCATCATCGCGAGCAGCTTATTTGTGTTTGGTTTCGGGTCTTCTCCGGGGCGAAACACTAACTCCTTCCGGCTCACCCACCGCATGATCATGGGGTCGATCACGCAGAACTGGCCCAGCCGCGCCATGTCTCGCGCCGTGGTCTGATCGGATTCTTGGCCGGAGCTCGGCGGCAGGCCGTGCACGGAATTGAGAATTGTGTGCGTCATGCCAAGCTCGATGGCGCGCTCATTCATTCGTTTCTTGCAGGCGTCCTCGGTTCCCCATAGACCTTCTGCAACGGCCATTGCGGCATCATTTGCCGAAGCCACGCACATGGCCGACATCAGATCGTCCAGCTTAATGACTTCTCCCTCTTTCAGGTAGACCTGGGTTCCCCCCATCCCCTGCGCATGCTTCGACACGGTGATCGGTGTTTCCACTGACCACTTGCCGTCATGAATACCTTCCCCAACGAGCAGCAGAAGCATCATCTTCAACATGCTGGCAGGGGGACGCATCACGTCCGGATTCTGCTCGCAGATCACAAGGCCGGACTGGGCCTCGATGCACATAGTGCTGGTCTCAGGCAAGGGTTTGGGGGCCGCGGTCTTCGCCGGTACGCTCGGCGGAGTCTTCCGCTTGGCGTCCGCTGGGGCATTGGATCGATTCCGCGTCTTTTCCGCCGCGGGATTGGGCTTCTTGCCCGGACTTGACGCGCCCCGGACCTCGCCGCAAAGACAAAGCGGAAGCGTCACAAGCAGACACAAAAACGTTGCCCCGCGCAGGGACCCTAATAACCCGGGACGACGCAGCGCACGAATCACGGTTTTCACGTTCCTCCCAAGGATTCTGCCCGCGGACTGGCCGGCCGCTGCCATTGGCGTGTTTAACTGAAGTCGAGCTCCGCACAAACTGTATATCAAACCGCCGGCGTGGGACGCAACTCTTCGATGACGCGCATCACTTCGTCGAGGCCGAAAGGTTTTCGCAGGCCCACTGTCACGCCGTCGAGTGGACTGCGCTTGTCCGTGACCGATCCGGTCATGATGCAAATGGGAATGTCTCTGGTCGCTTCGGTTTCACGGAACATGGCCGGACCTTTTTGAGGATCCAAGCCGGGGGCGTTCATGTCGAAGAGGATCACGTTGGGAGCCACCTTTCTGGCGTACGCGAGCGCCTCTGAGACGTCTCTCGCCCCATAGCACACGATCCCGCGCAGTTCGAGGGCCGCCGTCAGCCATTCCACGAGGTCGGGGTCGGGATCCACGATGAGGACGCGCGGTTCCTGCGGCGAGACTTCGACCGTGCGCGTTGTCGGGACCCGCTCCCCTCGGCTGACTCGGCGGATGCTGGACATCAGGTCCTCTGCGCTGAAGGGTTTCACGATGAAGTGGACATCGCGGAGCAGTTCGGCCATGCCTTGGCCCTTCGACGTATCTTCATCCGTAAGCCCGATCACGGGGATGGCCGACATTGCCGGATGCTGGCGGAGTTGGCCGATCGTGTTTGGTCCTGCGACATCGCCCAGCAGCTCATCGAACACGATGACATCGGGTTGCGTCTCTTCCGCGAGGCGCAGGCATTCGTAACCATTGTCGGCTTCCTCAACCGCGCATCCACTTTGCCTGAGGACCGTCTGGAGTGTTCCACGGAAGGTATCTCCCTGGGCGACCACGAGCGCTCGGAGGCGTTGACAAGCCGTGGCCGTCCGAGGCGACACGGTCGAGTCGAACACGGCGCCCGGCAGCAACACCGTAAAGGTGCTGCCCTTGTTCAATTCGCTCTCGAGCGTCATTGTGCCGCCGTGGGCTTCCACGACGCCCTTCGCGATGGATAGCCCGATGCCTGTTCCTTCGTACCGCCGCGTCATGGAACTATCGACCTGGAAGAACTTCTCAAACACGCGCGTGTGATAAGCAGGATCAATCCCGATTCCGGTGTCGCTGACGGCAATCGCGAGAGTATGACCGGACGAGGTCGAGACGCGGACCTGGATCATGCCTCCCAGGTTGCTGAATTTGACGGCGTTTGACAGGAGAATGCCCAGGACCTGGCCGAGCTTTTCACGGTCCCCCCATACCGGTGGGAATCCATCCGGCATGAAGATGCTCACGCTGATGTCTCTGGCAAGGGCCTGCGGTTCAACCGAAGCGATGCATTCGCGCGCGAGTATTCCCGGGTTGAAGAGGGTTTTCCTAAGCTGGATGCCCCGGATCTCCATTCGGCTGAATTCGATCATCTCGTTGATCAGGCTGACCAGCCGCCTGACGTTTCGCTCCATGACCTTCAACGCGCTCACCTGAGGTCCCTGCAAGTTGCCCAGGCTGCCGGATGTGAGCATCTCGACGTAGCCGTTGATGGTGCTCAGCGGCGTCTTGAGTTCGTGACTCACGTTCGAGAGAAAGCTGTCCTTTGCGCGGCCGAAGGCGCGCAGTTCCTCGTTGACGGCCTCGAGCTCGCTCGCACGCATTTCGAGCTGGCGCTGCATGCGTTTGAGCTCGCTGACGTCGGTTATCACCATCGAGTAACGCGCATCCGCTCCTTCGGCGGCCTGGACCGGCGCCGCGGCCACCACGACCGGTATCGGCATGCCGTCCCTCCGCAGGAAGCTGAGCTCCGGGTGCGGCCTCGGCCATTCGGTGTTGACCTGCGACTTCAGCAGGTCCATCAGCCTCATGCGACTGGCCGGATCGACGAAGTCGAAGACCTCGCATCCGCGGAACGTCTGGGGACTCACATCCAGCAACTCGCAGATCCGCTGGTTCGCGAACTGGATCCGGTAGTTCGCGTCAATGGTAATGAAACCCTCGTTCATCTGCATGATCAGGTCGCGGAATTCTGCCTCGGATTGCATGAGCTTCTGGGTTTGTTCTTCAACGAGGTCCTGCAGTCCCTTGGCGTACCGTTCTAGCCGCTTGGCCATGCGATTGCGTTCCGTAACGTCGCGCACGGTCGCCAGTGTACCCATGAGTCGGCTATGCCGGTCGAAAACGGGAGTTCCGCTGATCCAGAACTGACGCTCCTCTCCGCGAACGTGCCACGTGATTTCGTATTCGGAGGCGAGCGCCTTGGCGCGCATGTCGAGATGCGTTCCCGCCGATTCCACGCCGAGACGCGCCACGAGCTCGCCCGCATTCTCGCCGACCACCATCTCTTCAGTGAGCCCGAGCATGTCAAGGAAACGCTGATTGACAAGCACGACCGTCCCATTCGGCGAACTCAGGATGAACCCTTCGCTCATGAGGTCCGCAAGGTGCCGGAAGCGCTCGCCGATTTCCTCGATGGCCTGGCCGGTTCGCGCCACTGAGAAAAGGACCGCAAATGATCCTAGCAGAAGGCTAAACATCCCAAGCCAGCGAGAGATATCCGCCACCAACCGCGGGATCATCTGTTGTTCGGCCATGGTCTCCGCGACCTCCGAAAGGCTGACCGCAGTGCCGATCAGCAGCATGAAGATGCCGACCAGCAAGAGAACTCTTACGCGCCCCTGGCCGCCGTAACGCGCGAGCAGGTTGCCGCCCGCAAAAAGGGGTACGGCCACCGAAACAAGGATGACCGCAAACCGCAGGATGGCGTTGTCGATCTGCCTCGAAAAGAGGAGGCCGCCTAACCCAATCAGGGTCGGGACAAGATAAAGCAACAGAGGGGCGCCCGACGAGCGGGGCGGCTTCAAAGAAACGCCCCATTTTCGGTTGTGGAAGCTCATATTTGTCCGGTTTCCTTGCTCGCGTTTTCAGTATGGCACGGTATGCCGACGGAGGTCAACGCCTGCAAAGCAGGCGAGAGGCGGCTGCGTGGGTCCGAACTCCGATTCGGACCATGACGCGAGGCGGTCCAATTCGGAGATGGGACCTACGGGATTGACAGCTTTGGGCCTATCGGGCTTGAAGCTTCTTGGCGCTGGCGATGGATCCGATGTACTTGTTCATGCCGATCTTGTATTCGAGGATGGGATTGGGCTTTTTGGTTTCTTTGCACCGCTTCTTGATCCAGGCGTTCATGCGATCGCGCATGAACCTGACAATCTCAGGGCGCTTTTCAGCCAAGTTGTTCGACTCGGTTGGGTCTTCGACAAGGTTGTAAAGCTCGATCGGGGGCTTGTGGTGGAAGTCGGGCTCGAGGGCTTGCCAGAACTTCCAGTGCGGTGTGCGCCAGCCCTGTTTGCGCATCCAGGTGCATTCGCTGATGTAAAACTCGGAACGCGGGCTGCCGGCGGCGATCTCGGGGGTCAGCGACCCCACCGACTCGGTGAAATACGGGACGGTCGAGACGCCATCGAACTTGACGCCTTTGGCATACTTCTTCAGATCGCAGATCTCGAGCACCGTCGGCAAAAGGTCTTCATGGAGCGTGTACGCCTTGCTGCGGACGCCCGCGGGAATCTTCCCCGGCCAGCAGTAGTAAAGCGGGACCACCAACGTCGGCTCATAGAGCCCGTGGTGGTCAAAGAAGACCTCGTGGTCATACAAGGTCTCGCCGTGGTCGCCCGTGACGACGATCAGGGTGTTGTCAACGAGGCCGAGCTCCTCGATGCGCGTGATGATCCGCTGAATGCAGGCATCCATATAAGCGACTTCGCCGTCGTATTGGGCGATGACGTAATCCTTGTCGGTGCATCCGGGCGGCATCCAGGAACTGTGGAAATCCCCGAAGGGTTTGAACGCGAAGACGGGCTTCATGGTGTTCACGCGCTTGTCGCAGGGGTCTTTCGAGTAGAACATCCGGTCGTAGGGCGGCGGAGGCAGATATGGCGCATGCGGGTCCATGTGACGCAGGAACAGGAGGAACGGTTTGGCCGACTTACTCATCTTCTCGAGGGCCGGGACGGCCACTGCATTGAGGTTTTCCGCCTTGCGGGCGGGGCGATCTTCCCAACTCGGCCACCCCTCGAACGTGAGGTACTGATCGAAGCCGCGATAAAACCCGCCATCGAACCCGACGCACGTCGAGATATACCCCGCCTTACGCAGGACCTCCGGTAGTGTGGGCTGTTTCTTGTCGAGCGGTCCCTTCGGGCCGAGCGATACCATGCGCGTCGAGAACACGTCGCGCCCGGTCAGGATGCTCGAATAGGCCGGTGTAGTGGGGATGTAGGCGCTGAAGGCATTCTCGATCAGCGTCCCTTTCCTGGCGATTTGATCCAGGTGCGGCGTGGTCAGACGCGGGTATCCGTAACAACTCATGTGGTCCCGCCGGATGCTGTCAATTGCGAAGATGACGATGTTCGGGTGTTTCCGCGCCATGTTATTCTCCTCTAGCCTCTCTTCCTCTAGCCTCTAGCCTATCTTCCACCGCACGCCTTGAGACAGGCGTTCAGATAACCATAGCTCTCAGCCGCGATAATGGCGCATCGGCTGAGTTCGTACTCGCCCGCGCCGATGACTTCTAGGTTTACGGGCCCTTCGTAGCGCGCATCAACCAGTACTTTGCAGTAGCCCATGAGATCGATATCGCCGCGTCCGCACGCCTGCAACTCAGGAACGCCCGGCGACGGACCCTGCCCTTTGCAGTCGCGAATGTGGACGTGCTTGACGCGCGAGACGACTTGTTTGAGCGCCTCCTTGGGTATCTCGCCGCTGCGGTGTATGTGACTTGGATCCATGTCGATGCCGAAGGCCGGCGAATCGATCTGCGCCATGGCCATAAGCGTTGTGGGCGTGTTCCAAATGGCCGCGCCGACGTGGGCTTTTACGCACAGGATCACTCCGAATGGTTCCGCCTTCTCGGCCATCTTCGCCAGGGTATCGATGGATTTCGGTAGGTCTTCAGGACTGTTTTGCGATCCGCCTGGGCCGACGTTGACAACCGGGATGCCAATGGCGGCTCCGGCTTCGTAGGCCATCATCAAACGGTTTTCATCGAGGCCTGCCTCTTCCATGGCCGTGAGCGGAAGCTGTAAGTCCTCGACGATGGCCTTGATGTCCGCGGCGTTCTTCTTCCACGCATCGAGGCACAGATGCTCGCACATCCCCTTGATGGCGGAGATCTCCGCGGCGTCATAACCGGCCCATTTGATATGCTTCATCGCCGTGCGGAAATCGTATTTCCCGAACAGTACCGTGTTTACCCCAAGTTTGATCATGACTGCGGGTTTCTCCGTTAGGCTGGAGGCTAGAGGAAGAGAGGCTAGAGGAAAACGGGCAAGAAACAGAGAATCTTCGCGCTCGCGTGAGTATCGCTCGTTTCAAGTTCTTCTTCCTTCAACCTTTAGTCTCTCTTCCTCTTTTCCTCTAGCCTCTCTTCCTTCATCCTTCAACCTGGAATCCGCACATTCAATCATTTCGGAAGTACAAAGTCAATTCCCTTTTGTCACAATCTTTGCTATACTCTGCGTAGTTCCGGGGAGGATTTGGGAATGAGTCCGCACCGTGACATCTTGGCGTGTCATGCCGACCGCATTGCGTCGCTCGTTGCGGAATTCCATGATATCGAAGACAAAACGGACGCGCTCCGGGACGTGCTGCATCGTGCAACAGCGTGCGCGGCGGCCGGCGCCTCCTTGGAGATCGACTCGCTGCGCGAGGCGGGTCTCGATGATGCCTTGATCGCCAAGCTGCTGCGGTCCGCCTTGTTCGAGTTCATCGAGGCATTGCGCGCGGAGTTGGGCGAGCCGGAGTTTGCAGATGTGGTCTTGGCGTTGCGCTCAGCCATTCATCCGGCCATTCCTCGCCCTCAGGTCAATGCGGGGGATCGGGACTTCTTCCGCCGTCTTCTGACCTGCGATTGCGAGGGTCTGACGGCCGAGCATCGCCGTCTCATGCATCTGTTTGAAGACGTCGTACTTGCGTTTCCCGATATCGTCTACGTGCATGATCTGAACGGCATGCTTGTGTACATGAACATGCCCGGTCTCAAGGTGACAAAGTTCTCTTCGCATGACCTGCGCCAGGGCTTGTCTGTCTACGACCTCATCGCGCCCGAATACACGGACCTGATCGAGACGCGGCTCGAGTCTCCCGGCGCGGTATCTCGGGCGCCTTACGTCGGCGAGGTTTACAGCAAAGACGGCGAGCGCGTCCCATTCGAGTTTACGACGCGCTGCATCAAACGGGAAGGCAGCGTTGTCGGTGTGATTGGACTGGCGCGCGACTTGCGCCTGGCCCGGCGGCTCGAGAGCGAGATACGGCGCTCGAACCTGTATCTCGACACCGTGGTCTCGAACGCCCCTATCGGCATCGTGCTCGTGGACGGCCAGTGCATGGTGCTGGATGCGAATCCCGCGGCCGTTGCGTTGTTCGGCGCCCCAGGCGTGAATATCCTCACCGGAAACCCGTTCTACGGCCTGTTCGAGCAGGAGTCCCAGGTGTTGCGGGAACTTCTCTTCACCGTGCTCAAAGAAGAGAAAGAAGCCCGGTCGATACAGTCGCAGACAACCGCCTTCGGGGCGGTGATGAATTGCGAGCTGAAGGTCGTGCCGCTGCGGCAGGAGGAGGGGGGCTGCATCGACAGTCTCCTGATCCTGATGACGGACCTTACGAGCCAGATCGAGCTCGAGCAGAACCTCGTGCAATCCGAGAAGCTCAGCGCCATCGGCGAGATCGTTGCTGGCGTTGCCCACGAGTTGAACAATCCCCTCACGGGCATTCTCGGATACGCGCAATTGGTGTTGTCCGCCAAAGTGGAGCCGTCGTTGCACGCGCGCATCGAACATATCGCCTCCGAGGCGGAACGGTGCCGGAAAATCGTGCAGAACCTCTTAAGCTTCGCGCGGCACTATGACTCCGAAAAGACCGTTCACAATGCCAACGACATTTTGTCCGAAGTTCTGCAATTGCGCGAGTACCAAATCCGCATCGACGGGATCGATTTGGAGATCAATCTCGCTCCGGACTTGCCGAATCTCTGCGTGGATTCGCACGAACTCCAGCGCGTATTCCTGAACATCGTCAACAATGCCCAGCAGGCCCTTGCGACCGTCCAAAACCGCAGGAAGAAGCTGGTCATCAGCACATTCGCGAAGGACAAGTGGGTTCACGTCCGCTTCGAGGACAACGGCCCCGGCATCCCCGAAAGCATCCAGACGAAGGTATTCGACCCGTTTTTCACGACCAAAGGAGTGGGGGAGGGGACCGGCCTAGGTCTCAGCGTCTCCTACGGCGTCGTGAAAGAGCACGGAGGCCGCATAGACCTCGAATCAAAAGAAGGCAAAGGCGCGGCCTTCACCATCGTCCTCCCCGTCCCCGAATCCGCCCCGTAGCGCCACGCTGCCGGAAATCAACGCAGAAACGGCAGTTGACCGACTCCGAGGCCGCCCGAAAGCTTGCCCGCGTAGGCGGGGAGGTGCTCGAAAAAATCCCTTGCGGATTACAGTGCGCTATGGCAAGCTAACGCCACTGGGCGAAACGGAGGCCGGCAATCCTGGCGAGGAACCCATTGCGCCGACAGGCACTTTCCGAAGTGCCGAGAGGTGGGCCGAGGGATACCCCGGTCAGGCTCATCAGACGATGAGTAAAGGCCGGGCCTGACAGGCAATTGGTGTCACGCCCCTCCTCAAAAACTCTCGTCGGATGATAGACCTGCTATGCCTCAAAAAACGCACAATTGAACGAGTGGCTACGACCGACTGTAGTCGCTTAATAGACTCGGTGATTGTCCAATTCCCGCTGAACCGGGACAGCCCGGAAAACCTGCAAAGACCTGGGTGTTTCATTTGTGAGGTGAGCCATGAAGTACAGAGCAGTTCTGAAGAAGAGCGGCGAATCGTGGATCGGGTGGTTGCTGGACCTCCCCGGCGTCAATGCCCAGGAGCGTACCCGTGAGGCCCTTCTGAAATCGCTGCGTATCGGTGTCGAGGACATGCTCGCCACCGACGTTCCCTTCGAACCCGGCGCAGAAATGATCGCCATCGACATCCCCGACACCGTCCTCGCCAGTCACCACTAACGTGCCGCCCGCCGTCCGGTGACCCTAGCCAGGCACACAACAGTTCCCTAATCCGTTGACGTCTCTCCTGAGATTGCTGGGTGTCCCCTCGCAGGTATTTCATTTGCAGAATGATGAGTGTATCGCATTAGACATAGTATAAACAGGTGGCTGTCCCCTAGTGCTCTAGTGCTCTAGTGCTTATTGCTTATTGCTTATTGTTCTATTGCTACGTCTCTCCTGAGATTGCTAGGTGTCCCCTATTGCCCCCCTATTGCCCTATTGCCTATTGCTTTCGTTCTCGATCAAGCGACGATACCCCGGAAGCGGGGACCTGAGCGGGTCACTCAACGGCAAATGTCGAGAGGATTCCCTCGAGACGCTCTGGAATGGCCTCCCTGATCCGTTGGAGTGCGTCTTCCTCGAGTCCGAGATCCATCAGGAGCGTCCGCTCAGGTCTGTCCGCGGGCGACTGATCGTCGGTGGCGTATGCGCCGTAGCCGGCCTCGGTGGCCAATAGATTGGCCCACGCGACCAGGAGCGTAAGCCGAGCGACCCGAGGATCGGCTACCGCCTGGACGGCGTGATGATAAAGCGTGGTGGTCCTGACTTCCGGCGGCGCCTTCATGTACTGGACGGTGTGGAGCCCGAAAAGCGCGTGGTATTTCCGAAGCAAATCTTCCGCGTGATGGGGTGAGTGAATAAAGGCGGAGACCACCCGGCTCGGCCGGTTGCACAGTGCTTGTAGTAGCACGACCTTGCCGACATCGTGCAAGAGGGCGCCCACATACGCCAGATGGCCTTCCGGAAGGTTCGTAGACTGGACCAGGAGTTCCGCGCATTCGGCGGTGGCGGCGCTGTGTTTCCATAAGCGGGCCAACCACGCGCGAAACGGCACCGCCCCCTTCTGATAGAACGACGCATTCAAAGCCGTCCACATGAATTTTGCAATTCCTTTGATCCCCAGGCGGGCACACGCGGCCTTGAGGTCCCGGGTAGCATGGCGACCGCCATAGGCGACGCTGCTGGCCAACCGAATGAGCCCCATCGTCAAGACCGCATCCTCTCTGATCAGGTCGGCCACTTCTCCTATCTCGACAAGGGGATCATGCAGCAGACCGATGGCTCGCTGCGGGATCTCTGGAATAACCGATAGGGAACGAATAGAACCGTAGACGCCCGTCAATACCGAGGCCGCGAGCGGATCTGACCGCGAGACATGCCGGAGGTCAGGCGCGCCGAACGCCGGTTGAGGCTCGCAGGGATCGCCGTGGGGAATGTCCCAGACACTGAGACAATTCCCGCAGGCGCAAGGAAATCCGCGCGCAAGTTCATCCAAGGGATGAGCACACGAAGGGCACTGCACTGTCCGGAGGTCTCGTGCGGTCATTTGTCCACGCTCCCGCCCGCAGTAACGCGATAGGGTCCGTCGCATATCATACACTTGCAGGCCGGCAGTGACAAGGCCGCGAATTGCGCCACAATAAATCTACTCGAAATGGATTCGTTGCCTCATTTAAGAAATCTACTCGAAATGGTTTGGGCGACGTAGAGGAAATGGGCTGCCCTCCGGATTACAGAAACGGAGGCAGAAGCTATGAGGCTAACGATGAAAGAACGACGAGTTTTGACGAAGGCCGTGTGTGAGCGTTATCGCAAGGCCGCAAAGAAAGATAAGGGACGCATCTTGGACGAGTTCGTGGAAAGCACTGAGCTGGACCGGTGTTACGCCCGGTGGCTGTTGCGCAATCACGGGCGACGGGTGGAAGTGAAGCCGTTGGTCTTCCTGGAAGGCGATGCCGTAAAGCGAAGGCGCCGGCAACGGAAGAAGGAATATGGGTCTTAATAACAATAACAGGGCAGTTACCGTTTATTTGACTGGGGGCGGGTGCCAAGATCATTCTTCGACTGGATGTAACGATTGAGTCACGCGTGCATTGACAACCGCGGCCTTTATCTACAGGTCTTGTTGGTCCCTTCAGTCCTTTTGGCCCCTGCAGCTTCAGCGCACGCGTATCCCTCCATGACTGAATCTTTTCGACGGGGTTCCTTCCTTGCGGAAACGGGGAAGAATCATTGAGAAATGAAGCGTCACTTTAGAATGGCACTAGCATAAGGGCTTGATTTTTCTTTAGGGCTCGCAAACGCGTTACGCAGAGCGCCTCCGGGTGCAACCAGAGCCCTTCCAGCGATTTGTCACCTCAAGAACCGACACTCGGCCGGCCCAATGAGATCTGCGGAGCCTGGGAACTCTTGAGGATGAAGCCGCCGGACTTCTCATCACGTTCCAGCTTGAGGATCCCGTGTGCTTGCGCCTCCTCGAGTAGCTGGCTGAACGAGCGGAAGCCGTAGTGGGCCTCACTGAATCCTGGCTTGCGGCGCTTCAGGGCCTGCTTGACCATGGAACCCCAGATTCGCTCCTCCTCGCCGCGTTCCTCCAGCAGGGCCTCGTAGGTCTCGAGAATCAGATCCCATGCCTCCTGCTTCTTGTCCTCGACGGGATGGGCGGTCTTGCCTTTCGGCCCGCGTGCCGGCTTGCGGCCGGTCTGTCCGGCGGCAGCCTTTGTGTGGGGGTGGTGAAGGCGAACGAGGTCGTCGTAAGAGATGAACTCGTCGCAGTTCGCGATCAGCAAGTCTGAGGTCGAATTCTTAACGCCGACACCGATTACGGTTTTGTTGTTCTCCCGGAGCTTGCTGACGAGGGGGGAGAAATCAGAATCGCCGCTGATGATGACGAACGTGTCCACGTGTCCCTTCGTGTAGCAGAGGTCGAGCGCGTCGACCACCATGCGGATATCAGCGGAGTTCTTGCCCGACTGGCGAACGTGCGGGATCTCGATCAACTCGAAGGAGGCCTCGTGCATCGCGGCCTTGAATTCCTTGTAGCGGGCCCAGTCGCAGTACGCCTTCTTCACCACGATGTTCCCTTTGAGCAGGAGCCGTTCAAGCACCTTAGCGATGTCGAACTGGGCATAGGCTGTATCTCGGACGCCTAAGGCGATGTTCTCGAAGTCGCAGAACAGGGCCATGTTCTTGGTCTCGACGGTACGTGTCATGGGCACAACTCCTCCGGCAGACGAGCGTCCTGCTCAAATGGCCTGCTACCTTCCATTGTGACGCTAATCACGGGATTCTTCAACCATAACCTTCATTCGAGTCTTCCCTGCCCCTCAAGAAGAGTTTAACCATTTTCAAGGCGCTATCTCGAACTTAATGGTATATAAGAACGGCGAACCATGATATAATGCCACGTGAGCACTCCACACGACACCCATCCAACCAAAGGCGGTCGAGACACTTCGCTCCGGCAAGAGCAAGCTCTCTGCCGCCGGGCGGTTGAGTCCGGGGCATACGATTCCATGAGCGATGAGGCATGGGTAGCCCTGTGTGAACAGGTAGCCATAGAAGCCCGTCAAGTTGCAGAACAAGACGCGCGTCCGAGGGTTCTTGTCACGGGTCATCGGAGACAAGCCGCACTCGCATCGTCTTAGGTGTTTTTGGCTGGGCGAACCTAGCCGATGACCTGGCGCGTGTCGTGATGTTATTGCCAGCGCTTCCCCGAAAGGCACAAGACTCCATTCTGAGGATGGTCTCCGTGGGGGTCGACCCAGCGCGGCCGCCATCTCTGTCCCCTGTCGGTCTCAGGGGGAGAGGAAGACCGTCAATATGCAACCGCCGGCACTACGAGGAAATCAGCGGGGACCATGCCGCCCAGGCTTGGGCCGATTCCACCATATTTTTTCGCCCAATGACGGCGCATACTCAAATTCGCCATTCGCGCCAATCCAGAGGCGAGTAGTAGATGATGCCGATGATCGCAAGAAGAGCATAGCGCCGCGCCCCCGCCAACAACGCCTTTCCAAAACCATCCTTCTCAATGTTACGGAGGACCGACAACCGAAAACCCATTCTTACCGTCTCTCAGTCTGTGCGATAATGGTCTGGAAAGACAAGCAGTCTTGAAGGAGGACTGCATGTTTCTGCCGTCCCGGCAGATCGTCGCTGCCGCGGTGGCTGGTTCAATCGCGGCGAGCCCTTCGCACAGGGTAGTCTTCATTGAGGCGCTGACGGCGCTTCATTCACCGAGGTAAAGGCGTGGCGTTAACGATGGTGCGATAGGCACGGAGGAGGAAGATCATGAACTCGTGGATTTGCATGATGGAAGTGACAAAGATCGCGATCTTGGGCGGCCTCACATTCATATGTTTGGGCGCGGCGAATGCCGGGCAATCCGAGCGGTCGGCGACACGTGATGACTGGCCCGTCTATCATGTTACGGCGTTGCCGGAAGAGGGCGTGGCATTGCCCTATGACGCCAACGGCTGCATCTTCTGGAAAGGGAAGTATCACCTGATGTACATCTTCCAGGATCCGAAACTCCCGAATGGCGGCCATTGCTGGGGGCATCTGTCCAGCACGGATCTGGTGAATTGGACGTATCATCCGCCGACGCTCGTTCCGGCGCCCGGCGATCCGGATAAAGGTATCTTCAGCGGGAATGCGTTCATCAATAAGGATGGCGTCCCCATGCTGTGCTGGTTTGGCATTGACGCCGGCGTCTGCGTGGCCACGGCCAAAGATGACGATCTCATTCGCTGGGAGAAGCTTTCGAAGAACCCTATCATCCCGATACCGAAAAAGGGCGAGCCGGGCGACGGGGTTTACAAGGTGTGGGATCCTTATCTCTGGCTGGAGGGTGACACCTATTACTGTCTGCTCGGCGGGAACACGCTGCCGAACAAGAAAGACACGCTGTATCTCTGCAAATCTTCCGACCTCGTGAACTGGACGCCGCTGCATCCGTTCTACGAACACCCTGATCTCTCATGGACCACGGAGGGCGAAGATTGTTCGTGCCCCGACTTCTTCAAGCTGGGCGACAAGTGGGTCCTGCTGTGCATCAGCCACAAGGTGGGGGCCCGGTGCTACATTGGCCGTCGCGAGGGAGAGAAGTTTGAGCCGGAACAACACGTCCGCATGAATTGGCCGGGGGGCCAGTTTTTCGCGCCCGAAAGCCTGGTGGATGACAAGAGCCGGCGGATTTTGTGGGCGTGGGTTACCGACCCGCGCATTCGGCCTGCGCAGGACCGCACCGGTTCGGGATTTCAAAGCCTGCCGAGGATACTTTTCCTGGACAAAGATGGGGCCGTACGTATCACCCCGGCGCCGGAGCTTGAGACCCTGCGCCGCGACCCGCGCCATCTCGAGAACGTCTCGATTGCCGCGGACTCGGAGACGGTATTGGAGGGTGTCCGAGGCGACTGCCTCGAGCTGGCCATTGAGATCGATCCGGGAAAGGCTAACACGGTCGGACTGAAAGTCCGATGTACCCCGGATGCCAAGGAAGAAACGGCGATTTGGTACGAACCGTCGACAAAGATGCTGAAGATCGATGTGTCGCGTTCCACTCTTCGAGAAGATCTGGCCTATGGCGAGACCGTATTTACGGGATACAACTCAAAGAAGGCATCGGACAACAAGACCCCCGTTTACGTCGTTGAAGCGCCCTTGGCGCTGGGGCCCGGCGAACCGCTCAAGCTGCGCGTGTTCCTAGACAAACCGATGCTGGAAGTCTTTGCCAATGATCGCCAGTGCGTCACGCAACTTGTTTACCCCCAGGGCAAAGATGCGCTCCTAATCAAAGCCTGCGCGAAAGGCGGCGCTGCCACAGTGCGCTCCGTAGATGCATGGGACATGGCTCCGGCAAAATTCATGAATTAGACTCATGTCCCCAGGACGCATGGCGAAGAACGGATCGGCGATGAATGGCCGCAAGTTGATTCCGGCGGAGCTCGTCCAACCGTCGCTTAGCGGGCCCTCATCTTTTCAGCGAAGTACGCAATCATCTCCTCCCGGTGGCCGTCGTTGGGCACGGGGACGTTTGGCTGGGCGATCACCGGCGCATTCTCGTCAAGGTAGGTCTCCGGGCAAGGCTCTAGCCCGCGCCATGCGGTCAACATCGTCGTGAGTTCCTCGACTTCGTTTCGGCAGACGGGATCGTCGATGCGGTTTTCCATTTCCAGCGGGTCGCGGGCGAGGTCGAAGAAAAGGGATCCACCCTTCGGATCGTTTCGGATCAACTTGTACCGCTTGGTGCGTACCATGATTTCGTCGCGGCGCCCGCTCTCTGCGAACACGGCGTCTCGTCCCGCTGTCGGGCGATTGAGGTCCATGCCCCGCATGGAAGGCGCGGGTTGGCATCCCGCCTGCAAGAGCAGCGTCGGCGCAAGATCGATATTGCTGACGATCGCTTCAGATACGTCGGCGGCGCGCCGTCGATGGGGGAATTTGATGATGAGCGGCACGCGCACAAGGGGATCATACATGTACCCGCCCTTGAGCAGAAGGTGGTGGAAGCCGAGGTACTCACCGTGATCGCCGGTGAACACGATCAAGGTGTCTTGGTAGAGGTCCTTGCGTTTGAGGAGGTCGATCATGCGGCCCACCTGCATGTCGATGTGTTCGATGTTGGCGTAGTAATAGGCCATGATGCGGCGCAGAGCGGACTCGTTGAGGTTCTGGTGCGGGAAGTATCCCTTGTTTCGTGCGAGGTCGTGTGGGAAGCATTCCGGCGTCCATCCCGGCCGGATCGAAAGCGCGGCCGGATCATAGAGTCCGGCGAGTTCGCGCGGAGGATCGAAGGGGTGGTGCGGCTTGACGAAGCCCACCATGAGCAGGTTGCCCTGCTTGGTCCATTCATCAAGGAACTTCAGGGCCTTTGTCCCGATCCACTCGGTCGAGTGGTGTTCGCGGGGCAGGTTCGAGGCCATGGCGCCGAACGTCTCCCAGTATTCCGCTCGGGCCCCCTTGCGGTATTCCGAACGCTGGTCCTCAAGGTCGTTGACATCGACCAGGCTGTGCCGCCGCAGGTCGCGATGGTAGTCGTCGTCCCATCGCCCCGGGCCATCCTGTTCGCACAACATCATCCGCTCGAAGCCCACGTCGAGATACGTGGGCGTGAAATGCATTTTTCCGACCGCGCCGGTGCGGTATCCGGCGCAGCGCAGGATTTTCGGGAACGTCTCGATATCCGGGGCGAGCGTGCAGTGATTCGAGAACCCGCGGTGCTCATGAACGTACAGTCCGGACAGCATGCTGTAGCGCGATGGCGTACACACTGGAAACGGACAGAAACTGTTGGCGAACCGCACACCGTCCGCGGCGAGCGCGTCGATATTGGGCGTGCGGATATCCGAGTTGCCGTAGCATCCGAGGCAGTCGGCCCGGTGCTGGTCAACGTGGAGGATGAGGATATTGGGTTGGGAGACGGAGGCCGACGTCATGCGAGAGGACTCCTCTGTCGATTCGTTGTTGAGCCGGGCATCAAGAGGACGGGCGGCCCGCGTCGGCGTGTTGCATACGAGGGCTTGCGTCGCCGCGACGGCCACGGCTGCAAACTCCCGTCGGCTGAGTCTTCTCATGATCAAGCCTCGACATTGCGTTTGAGGGGAAGTATGTCCTAGTCTTGAGTGCTGAAACAATGCCCAACTGACACCTAATCTCCAGCATTCCATGGAGTCCTCGAAACCAGGACAAGCGGGTGGCGCCGGAGGGAAAACGTTCATGGTTATTGATGTGATCAGCAACGTCCCGCCATGACCTGATTGGCTTCCCCAGTCAAAAGGCTCCGAGTTCACACAAGACTATAGTCTTTATCCTGGTATTGGTCACGAAAGCCTCCAGCACACAGGCCTCGCCAGGCTTTGTGGAAGATCACACGGAAGAATGATTAGGCATCTGACGCTTCCTGTTGACATCCACTCCTCTTTCCCTTAACCTGTACTCAGGCGATCGAAGGACGCCGCCATTCCTGCGGGAAGCCCAGAGGGCACCTTCCTAACAGAGTGTGAGAAGCCTTCTTTCCGCCCGAGATAGCAGGAGCCGGGTGGTGTATGGAAAGGAGGTCGCAATGACCAGATCACTTCCTGCCAAACCCAGCCTCAGACAACTCCGCAACCAGGCAAGGGACATTCTGAACGCGCATAAAAGAGGGGATGGTGTTGCCTGCCTTGTGCTCAGGAATCTGTACCACTTCAAAGACGCGCAGACCCAAGAGATCCTGTCTGCCGAAGTACGTTTGTCGCAGGTGCAGTTCGCACTGGCCATGGAGTATGGGTTCAAGACTTGGGCAGAATTGATGCATGCCGCTGAGGCGACAAGAGAGGGGCCGAGTTCGAGCCTGATTGACCCGACAAGTCTCGTGGTTACGCTTGACCGAGTTGGTGAAGCCTTGTTCTATGAGCGCGAGATGCCTACTCATGACAAGGCCGCAGTCGCCGAGTTCGTTGCGGCGAGACAAGGCGAACCGGGGGCTTATGCGAACATGTTTGGCCCCGTGGGGAATGAGGTGATGCCGGGCATGCGCCTCTTCACGGGGGAGAAAGTCACGTCAAATGCTGGCGCCAGACATATACTTGGCGAAGAAGCTTGCAGGGTCCTGCATCTCCTGGATGTGGGCAATAGGAGAGTGACCGAGGCGCTTCTCAGAGCATCCAAGGGGTTTGTGGAAAGGCTCGACGAAATCTGGGGACCGCTGGAGCACTCGAACAGGCCATGGCGACGGCCTGGCCTGTTCTGCTGCGGGCAATGCAGCGCGGCGCTTTGGCGGCATCTGGCAGCAAGAGGCGACGCGTACGCCGAACGACAACTGGCTGCGGGGATTGCCGCGCTACTGGACAAGCGAGCCGGTGATGGCACGTGGGCCGGATTCCCATTTCACTATACGGTCCTTGTGCTCCTAGAAGCGGACTTGCCCTCGGCATGTGCGGAGATCCGATACGCTTCAGCCGCCTGCCAGGGCTATCTGCTAAAACGAACCAGTAAGAGCAACGTTTACTCGCAGCGGCGGCGACACGTCGCCGAACGAGCGCTCTCACAGCGCTAGGGAGAGAACGAGATGATGTGCACAGACCGTGTAGCGATTGTAACGGGCGCAGCCGGTAGAGGCATGGGGCGCAGCATAGCCCTGACCCTGGCCCGGGAAGGTGCAAGCGTTGTTGTGAACTACCGCAAGAGCGGCGAGAGTGCCGCGCGCATTGTACAACACGTGAACACTCATGGCGGACAAGCCATCGCGCCAGGCGGACGTTACTCAGGACACGCAGTGCAAGGCCCTTGTTGAAGGAACACTGGAGCGGTTCCACCGCGTGGACATTTGCGTCATCGGACCTGGCGGCGGGTGGCATGCCGAGGCGATTGAGAGGCTGGACTCGACTGGGGCCCTTGACGACGCCAACAGAGAGTTGGCCCCCGTGTACCACCTCATGCCGCTGGTGCTTCCCGGGATGTACGAACGAGAATGGGGAAGGATCATCGGTATCAGTCTGCATCCCTCGAAGCTGCCACCCGCGTACGCGTATAGCGCCGCAAAGGCCGCGCGAACGCACGCCATGCTGCTTGCGCAAGAGTGTGCGTGGTCGCACGGTGTGACCGTCAACGTGATAGCGCCAGGGCCTGTCGAGCACGTGGCCAGCCTTGAGGATGCGATTGAACTGTGCGAGCACGGGGCGAAGTGGCATGAACGCACCAACGTCACTCCGCAGGACATTGCCGAAGGTGTAGCTACGCTTTGTTCGGAATCGGGAAGATTTATCACCGGCTGTACATTGCCGTACCTGTTTCGCTGAGGCACAAGTAGAATCGCCAAACCGTCTCCGAGGCGCAGATCGCGGCCAAAGAGGGCGAGGGTATTCTCGCCCTCTCGCATACCTGCCCCCGCAGCCACTCTTGCTCCGCCGTATCGTCGGACGTTTCACTGAAGAAGGCCCAGACTTCTTCAACGACGCCTTGACAGGTCTCGACGGTCACGCGAATCGTCGTGAATTATCACCTCCTTGTCTCACTTGTGCTAAGCTGCAAGACACGCCCTGTTCCGAAAACGCCTGGCGTACAGTCGCGGTCTCGAGGACAAGAATGCTATACTGGAATTGTTGAAGTTGAGGTGCTAAGTCGTTCGCGACGGCTGGCAGAGCGGTCTTGTTTTCGGGGCGGATCCATGAGCGCTGATACGGAATCCTTGCGGCGCAGCTTCAATGAATCGGCGCGTCTTTATGACCAGATGCGGCCGGGATATCCTGCGACGCTCATTGAGGATGTGGTCAGCCTGTCCGAAATCCCCGAAAGAGGGAGCATATTGGAAATCGGGTGTGGGACGGGCCAAGCCACCAGACCATTCGCCGAACGAGGATACTCGATGCTGTGTCTCGACATCGGGAAACGCCTTGCCGCAATTGCAGCCAGGAAGTTCCGCGGTTTCGAAAACGTGACTGTTGTTGTGCAGTCGTTCGAAGAGTGGCAACCGGAAAGAAAGACGTTCGATCTGGTTATGGCGGCGACGTCATTTTTGTGGATCGCGCCGGACGTACGGTGGGTGAAATCTGCCTCCGTGCTTAAGCCATCTGGCGCCTTGGCGCTGTTATGGAACCAACATGTAAGGAAAGACGAAGGATTCTTCGCGGAAGTACAGGCCGTCTACAAGAAATGCGCGCCGTCGCTTGGTGCAGCTTCGACAAATACGGACGACCGCACAGTGTCAATGGAAGACGCCGGCTTGTTTGAGACACCGGTTCGGAGGACGTACCCTTGGGCAAGAGAATACACCTCGGAGGACTACATTAGACTTCTAAACACATACTCGGGCCACATCGTTCTGCCCGAAAACGAACGTAAGAAACTTTTCGAGGGTGTCAAAGACCTCATCAATCAGAAGTACGGGGGCGCCGTCGTCAAGCACTATGAGGCCGTCCTCGAGCTTCGGAGGAGGAAGGCATGATTGAACCGAAGGTGCATGGCGCCGCGGCAAACAGCCTGTCCAGGGTGGCTTGTCTCACTCTCGGCGCGTTCTGCACAAGCGATTCGAGTTCTCGGCCAACGTCGGCGCCCATGTGTGTGTTCGCGCACCCGCGGCGAGGGAATCTATGAATCTGGAACTCGAAAAGGCGGCCGTTGCTGATCACTCAATACTTGAGCGATTGCTTCAGCTTGAGCTTTATGAGATCGGCATGGAGCCGGGACCCAATGGGCTTATCGATTGGGGCGAATCGCTTGAGAAGTTTTTCACTGATCCTTCATGTATTCCGCTGTTCATGAACATGGACGGCCGGCTTGTGGGATTTGTCCTGCTGAAACTCGACCGGAATCCCACAGGACCGGACGGAAAGACGCCCATGCGGGCCAATATGATCGAAGAGTTCTACGTTATGCGCCCCTATCGGAGGAAGGGCATAGGGACACTTGCCGTGGACTTAATCATCAAGCGTTTTCCCGGCCGGTGGATCGCGACAACGTGGCCTAATGCACAAAGAGTCGCGTTTTGGCGGCACGTCGCAATCGGACGCGACACGATGAACGGACGCGAGTTTAGTGCCGGCGAACATGCCGGTTTCCCCGGACAGTATGTCTGGGTTATCGAGCCGAACAAGCCGGATGCAGGCGACGCTCGACAGCGCGCCTGATCCGTGCCGTTAGGCAGATGAGGAGACTGCATTATGAGGACAAGAGAGCCTAGACCGGGTAACGGGCAATTCCAATGGAATACAGGGGGTTGGTTTGGAGCGCAAATCGGTAGCACCCTGTGGGTGCTCATAGCGGCACTAGTTCTGTTGCCGAAACACGCTGTAGCGGGAGTCATTGGCCTATCCTGCTTTCTTGTCCCCAACATCTTCGGTTCTATACTGTATCTGAATCGAAACCGCGTGGCGCCTTACCCAGCAATCCAATGGTTGATCTTTGTGATTGGCCTATTCTCGGTTGTTTTCGTTGTCTATCTCGATCGCACTGCCCTTGTCCAAGAGATAGATTCAAGTCTCGGCTCCGGTCAGTGGGGTTTCTATCTTGTTCCCATTCTGTTTGTTGGTCTGATGGGTGTATTCCACGTCATGGAACATGAGGCTGTGAAAAGGCGAAAAGAAACTCCCTAACACCAAAACCGAGCCGACGCCCGTAAACTCGCGCGGCTCATTTTGAACATTGGAGCCACATTGGATATGAACAACGCCGCTGACAATGCGATTGTGAGCAAGGCGGTCGGCATATTCAGCAGTTTCCGCGAGGTTGCTGCAGTTGGCCTGTCTGGTTCACGCACTTGCGACTCGGCAGATGCGGAGTCTGATTTCGATTTCGTCGTCCTTGCCAAGGAAACAATCCCGTCCGCCAGGCGCCGAAAGCACACGTATGAGAAACACCACATCACAGAGTTCCCGTACTTTGACGCGGATTTTGAAGTATGCAGAGGCGATGGGTTGACAATTGACGGCGTTCGATGCGACACAATTTGGATGAGAATCCCTTTCGTCAGGGAATTCATTGCTTCTCTGGACACCAAGCTCGATTGTGACGAATTCCTCCCGGGTGGCTTGCTCCGCACGACCCCGTTGTTCGATCCGAACGGCACACTTGAAGCGCTCAAGTCCGAGGTGCCGGACTACTCGCGGACGAGAGCGGTGCACAGGCTGAAAAAGCACTTAAGCAGCGCGCATTTTCACATTTACGTCCTCCGTTGGTTCGACAAGGCAGCCCTCCGGAATGACTACTTCTGTTTCTTCAGGCATTTGCGCGATGCTGTGGAGGATTTTGTTACGTGCCTATTTGCCCTCAATAGACGTTGGTTTTGCGACGAGAAACGGGTAATCGCTGTGCTGCGAACCCTCGAACTGGCGCCCCGGCACACTAGCGAGCGCCTGACATCCATCATCACGCATGAAGATGAGAATGCCGAACTAGACAAATGTCTTTTGAACTTGAAGGGCTTGTTCAATGAACTGTCAGCGATCGCAGATGTGAAGTATCCTGGTTCGGAGTTTCCGACGGATTGGAAGTAGCTCCGGCAAGACGCATGGGGGCGACGCTTGGCAGCGCGCCTCAAAGGGGCGCATTGTGGTTGGTGATATAGGCTTTCCAACATCTGCAGCGCGGGACCAAGCACGTAGGAAGTGGGCAGACTCGTGGGATGAAGAGGAGTACTATTGGGCAGCGGATGAGGCGGCGGTTGCCTGCGAGAGCGCTGGGTTGCAGGTCACGTACAAGCAGATTTCGAGTTGTGGCGGTGTTTTTGTTGTCGAGCCTGTTGGTTCAGGTTAAGCGTGCGGGCGTTGCTAGCCGCCATCCGGGAAACGGTCATGGGAATGGCCGTTGCACTGCAACCTGAAATGATCCTTGGTGCTGGCCTCTGCTATTGAATCACGAGGCTGACCGTGTCCGTCTCACCTGCTTTGACGTCGACAACCGCCAAAGCGACACGCGCCTGCGCGAGCGCCCCAACATCCAGCGGGGCATCTTTCGGAATCGCCGCCGCGCCCAGCAAGTAATGTCCGGGATCAACACCCTCGAACCGAAACGGTCCGTTCCCCGGCTGCTCGGAATCCCGCAGACTGCGGCCAATCAAGCTCGCGAGTCCGTCAGGCGTCATCGGCGGAATAGGGGTGTCGCCCGGAAACAGCGCGACGACGCCTCTCTCTTCCGGTGTCAGGCCCTCGAGGGTTCCCTGAATGATCCCACCTGCGAACGAAATATCCAGCCGAAGGGTCTGGCCAGTGGCTAACTGCACCGTGGTGTAGTTCTCAGTGATCAAGACGCCCTCCGGCGATTCGGGCCTTGAACGCCAAACATTGACGGTGTATGTGCCTTCCATCACGCCCGATCGATAGTATCCCTGCGGGTCTGTATGGACCTGCGACTGAGGCTCATCGGAATCGGCCCGTTTTAGGTCCACGAGCGCGTTGTATTCCGGCACGCCGTTGGTCGTGACAACGCCCTCCACGTAAGCCAGGGCGGTCTGCACGTCAAAATCCGCCGTGGACGTTGTTCCCGGGGATACGTCAACATATTCATCTTTGTATAGATGGTTTCTACTGCTGGAATAAGGCGCCTCGTACACCAGTTGCACGTCCACTCGGCCCGGAGAAACGTGCTCGATTCGATACATGCCCTCTTCGTCCGTGCGAACCCAAAGGAATACCTGGGCCCACTCTTCGGAAGAGGCCGACACCCTCTGCCCGGGCCAAGGCTGGCCATCAACGAGAACCCGACCCTCGATGGTCCCAAAGAGCCCGGTGTCGATAGTCAAGGGCATGTCCAGCACCTGGCCCTCGTCCAGGGTAACGTCCACGCTCGCCGCTGCGTGTCTGACCGGCGAGGACTCCATGTACGCGCGCACCTCATACTCGCCGGGAAGCAGCGGGGGGAGGGAATAGGCGCCGTTGCAGTTTGTGTGCACGCGCGATTCGTCGGCACTGTAATTAAGACGATCCCCGGCCTCGAAGTAGTCGTCCCGCAGCCGGAGCAGGGCGGCGTCTTTCGGCGCCGCCGAGACATAGGCATCGGATATCGGATCTCCGTTCTGGTCCACCACATCTCCCTCGATTTGGCCCGTTGCGGCGAGTTTCAGGACGATTTCCTCGGATGTGTCCATGCTGATGGGACCGAGGCGGGAGCTCATGCTGGATTCCTTGGCCGCCTGAACATACACTTGGCGAGGCGTTTGCGGAAACGTGCCCGACCCGATGGCAAAATACAATCCGAATCGTCCCGAATTGTCAGAGAAGCCAAGTGCAAACTGTTCCATTTTTTCCGTTGACACAGCGGTTACGGTAGCGCCTTGGACGGGATTTCCATCACCGTCGATGACGCGTCCCGTAATGCCGGGCCAATGCTCGAGGGCGATTTCGATGCCTTCACGAGCCTTGCCGGCATCCAACTCGCAGCTTGCCGTCTTTGTCTGGTAGCCTTCACAGTCTGCTTTGAGGCTATACTGCCCCGGCGGCAGTCCTTCGAACCGAAACGCGCCGGTCTCATCGCATGCGGCTTTGCGGGCGGGCTTTTCGCTGGCGAGAACTGCCTGAACGGAGGCATTGGCGAGACCTTCACCGCTTGACGAATCGAACACGCGGCCCGTCACTACGCCCCCTTTCGAGGCCTTCAGTATCAAGCCCGTGACAGACCGGTCGCGAGTCAAGTCCGGCGTGGCCGGCTCGACAAGGCAATACGGGTAATTGTCATCCTGTGGTCCCTTCAGCCGGAGGCTGTATATATCCGGCTTCAAGCCCGACACGCAGAATTCCCCTTGGGGGTCGAGCGCGCAATTGGAAGTATTCCTCTCCGTCCGTCCGAAAGCAGCCATCACGCCCTCGGTCAATCCGACACCGGTGTCGGCATCCACAACCCGGCCTGCGATGCTGAGCCCCTGTTCCAGGCGGATCATAACATTCTCGTTGCCGGTCGCCAACCATTCGCTCGAGTAATCTATATACCCCTTCGCACTGGCGTAAAGGCGGTACTGGCCCGGGTACAGGTACGCTAAACGGAAATGTCCATTCGAATCCGTGCGGTCCTTGGCCCTTATCTTTTCTATATCTTTGGTCCCCATCGAGTCACCTGCCCCTACCAGTGCGTTGGCTACGGGTGTTCCCCCAATATCCGTCACCGTGCCTGCCAGAGGCGCGCCCGGAATGAGGACCAATTCGACGTACCGCTCGCGCCTCATTTGGGCTCCGACAAATCCCTGGGAACCCGACGCATTCCCCTTTTCCGCCCATATCTCATATCTTGGCAAGGTGTCCCAATCGGACTGTCCAAGGGGGATGCGGTCGAACTGGAAGCGGCCGGAATTGTCGGTGGTTGTGGAACCAATCGTGGTTTCCTCCCGATAGGGTAGGCGAAACGAACCTTTCCGTTCCAGCCTCACACGCGCATTGGCGACCGGTTGCCTTTGTTCGGTAAAGACCATTCCCCAAATCACACCAAACGCGACCGGCGCCGGCTCTCCGTGGGTCCTCTCTTCTGACACTGCCGTGTTGTTGTCATTGGGCGATGCCTGAGCCGGGGCGCCAGGCTGCCTCGATTCTGTTTCTGATTTATCAGGACGTTTCGGTATGGGGGCCTTATACTTTGGCAGGGACCGGCTAACAGAGCTCGCGCTCCCAAGCGATGGTCTGGCCGCAGGCCGTTGCCAGGCCCAGTACAAGCCCGTGGCCGCCACGATCGCCACAGCCGCAACCGTGACGAGAATCTTGGTTGCGCTCGCGCCGAGAACGGCCAGCCCGCCGGTTTTCAGCACCGCCGCCGTATTCCATGAAACCGGGATCCCCGCAACGGCGGCCATGACCCGGGCGACGCGCCCCTCCTGGGTATGACGTTCGGTGAACTCGTCCAGTTCGTCTCCCAACAGGTGAACCAGACGCCGTCCCAACGCCTCTCTTGCGCGTTCCAGTCTCTTCTCCGCGCTCCCGGGCGAGATCTTCAGGAGCGCGGCAATGTCTCTGACCCGTTTTCGCAGGAAGTAGCGCAGCACAAGCAATTCGCGCTCGTCCGGGTCGAGGAACGCCAATTGTTCGAGGACGATCTTGTGTAACTCCTCCCGGGCCGGATTCGGCATGACGCAGACGGCCATGGGATCCACCTTCTCCACGTCCAGATTGTCTCGCCCCTTTTTCCTCAATCGATCAATGGAGGCGTTCCGGGCGACCCGGATCAGCCACGCCCCGATGGAGCCTTGCCAGACCACCTTGTCTATCGTCTGGTAAAGACGCAGGAAAACGTCCTGGGTGACATCTTCGGCTTCCGCCGCATCCCGCAGGTGAGCATAGGCAACGCCATGGACTACGACGGCGTACCGCTCGACCAGCGACCGGAATGCCCCCCGGTCGCCCTCCAGCACCTTTGCGACGATGCCGGCATCGGTACTTTTTGTGAACATTACCATCCTCCTGCTAACTATAGAACGAATGACAGGAAAAAACACGACAGATCACCGCTCCGCATGATGCAGATTGGCGCAAACCGGTGTATGAACAGCAGCGACGAGGCAATCCAACGTTGTGGTCCGATTGGCATCGATTCTTCAAAGGATACGAATCTCCTGCGTTCTCTTGGGAGTGCACATCATGGCAGAAGGCCTTGTACGACATATTGCACAGGACTCACAGGTACTCGCGCGCAATGTTCGATCATGGTCCGACTATGAAAACCAGTCACATGAGTTGGCCAAGTTGAAACGGTATATGGCTGAACATCATCCGGAAAACATGTATGATGAGCGCGCGTGGGAAGTTGCCGAGAGAATGCCCGTGATAGCTTAGAGACGACTCAACAATGGCACGCAACGGATGCCGTCGAGCGGCGCCGCTGATGCGCAGCGCCGGCATGGGACAACAGAGATGATCGAATTGCGCGGTAAGAAGGTCGTTCTCCGAGGACTGGAAAGAGAGGACTGCCGTCGATTATGGAAAGAAGGTGAGCCGGCAGAGCCTCTTCCTGCTCAAGCCACGACCCCCGGCCTGTCCGCCGAAGGTGCGGACAAGTGGTTCGAGGAGATCCAGGCTAAACAGGGAAAGGAGCAGGTTTACCTCGGCATCTTCACCCCCGAGGGTCAGCTCCTGGGTGACATTCAGCTTGCCAACATAGACTGGCGCAATCGACCTGCCACTCTAGGCGCGGGGATCAGCCGGAGGGCAGATAGAGGCAAGGGTTTCGCAACGGATGCGGCCTTCACGCTTCTGCGTTTCGCGTTCCAGGATTTGGACCTGTACCGGGTATCCGCGGGATTGGCTGAATACAACGCTGCCTCTCGCCGTGTTCTGGAGAAGTGCGGCTTCACTCAAGAAGGGCGCGCGCGGCAGGCGCTCTACACTAGCGGCAAGAGACACAATTGGCTCACGTACGGCTTGCTGCGTACCGAGTTCGATGGAGACCGATGTCCAACAACTGGGTCCCCCTGATTCCGCAGGCCGGGCCGCCTGCGAAATAAGTGACCCAGAGGGTCATGTCGGCAGAGGACAAACGTTGACGGGAGGTGAAACATGGCAACGAAACTTTTCACAAAACAACTCGCATTGCTTACGTTGACGGCCACGGACGAACTGACTTCAGGCCACTTGCTTGTCGAGTCCCCTGCGCTTATCAGTGTTGCGGGGATGAAGTTCATCGAAGGAAGGCACGCCAAGATCTCAGCGGTTTCGGTTCGAGGGAAGAGGGTGCTGGTCCCGCTTAACAGTGTTACAAGCATCACCGAGTTTGAGAGCGTAGACGAGGTCAATTGGGAACAACTTGTTGGCAGGACCCGGACGAGACAACAAACGACATAGCACCTGCGTCGTGCGCGACGCGGACAGCCGGGGCGGCGCCGGCGCGCGGCACATGTTCCACGCTAGGCGGAGGGCACGTGGGAAAGCCGTGATTGATAAGAAGGGCCGCATCATCGCGCAGTCATCGTGCGCTGCGGATGAGCCACTGCTTTGGGATCTATGAAGGTATCTGTATACTTGAGGCCGAGGGCGTGTACCAGGCGGCTGCATTCGGACGCGGACAGGCCGCGGCTGGTCATCTGATTGTTGGCTAGCCTGCGAGAGTCCCTGCGGAAAGAGCAAATCATGATTGACGCCGGATTGAAGGGCAAGGTTGTCCTCGTGACGGGTGGTAACAACCCGTATGGCATCGGTGCTGCTACCGCCAAAGCCTTTGCTGCACAAGGAGCGAAAGTTTTCATTCAATACCTTCGTTCGCCGAGTCGGATGGTTGAAGGAAGCGAGGTAGGTATTCCGGGCGAAGCGTTCTATCTTGCTCAACGAGCCAAGTCCGCTGATGAAGTCGTGCGCGCAATCCGTGAGTGCGGGAGTCAGGCTGGAGCGTGGGAAGGCGATATGTCTGATGTTGCGACAATTCCTGAACTGTTTGACCAAGCAGAAAGGGCATTTGGTTCTGTAGAAGTGCTCATTAACAATGCAGCGCACTGTAATCCGGACACCTTCATACCGCAGAGGCAGCTTGACTTCGATATCCGCGCTGTGGATGGGTTTCCAATGCAGAGCATCACAGCCGAAAGCCACGACCGCCATTTTGCAGTGAATAGCCGCGCTGTTGCTCTGATGATGGCGGAATTTGCGCGCCGTCATATCGAACACGGTGCACGTTGGGGACGGATTATCAACGTGAGTACGGACGGCGCATCAGGTTTTCGTAGCGAAGTGTCTTATGGTGCCAGCAAGCACGCGCTTGAGTCTTACGGTCGCGCCGCGGCGAGCGAGTTAGGGCAATACGGTATCACGGTAAACATTGTCTCATTGGGTCCGATTCAGACGGGTTGGATTGCGCCAGAAATGGAGCAACGAATTGCCCTTGAGATTCCGCTCAGGCGACTAGGGCAACCAGAAGATGTGGCCAATGTGATTGTTTTCCTCGCTTCAGAACAGGCACGATGGTTGACGGGACAACTGCTCTATGTTGGCGGTGGGCACCAGATGTCGCTATAGTCGAAACCAATTAGCGGCTGAAGCGCGAGCCGTTCGGCAAAGGAGACGAGGATGACCGGCAAGACAGACAAGAGGGCAGAAGCGCTTTTTCGCACAGTACGAGATTACTACGGGAGCACACAGTCGCTTGCCCACTATTCCGACAGTGCCCGAAACGGGGGTCTGTATCCGCCTGAACGGGCCATGGTTGAGCGCTTCATGGCTGCCCCCGCGACGGTCCTCGATGTGGGATGCGGAGCCGGCAGAGAGGCATTTGATCTGACGCGTATGGGCTTTTCCGTCACGGGGGTAGACATCACGCCTTCGCTGGTGAACAAAGCAAAGGGAACCGCCGCAGATTTGGGACTGAATGTTCAATTCTGCTTGGGAAACGGGAGATCGCTGGATTTCCCGGACGAATCCTTCGACTATGTGCTTTTGATCACCCAGATGATTCACCATGTGCCCCATAAGACGAACCGGCAACGTCTACTGGGAGAAGCCAGGCGTGTGCTCAAGGCAGAGGGAACAATACTGCTGACCTATCATGACTGGGATATTGAGAAGGACCATTTGCCGTGGGGCTGGAAGAACGGAAAGCACTGCGGCGCGCCGCCGCCTGAAGAACTGCCAGAGACGCTCAAGCCCCTCGAAAGCGGGGACTCGTTCACCAGGGATTGCCAGGGGACTCTGACGGACACATTTGGCTTTGTCCATCATTTCACGCGCAGGGAGATGGAGGAGGAGGTCGTCAAAGCCCGTCTGAAGATTGAAGATAGAGCCGCCTTCGAGACTGTAGCGGGTGGAGAACCCGATGAATTCTGGAACCCAACGCAAATCCTGGTGCTGAAGTGCGCTGGGAGGTTGAATGCGCATGCCGAACCGGCGCATGCAGCCGATCCGCTATAGCGGACGCCTGATGCGCCAACCGTTCGGCATGGAAAGAAGCCGGAGGATTAGAGACATGAATCCGCGGGAGACACTTCAACACCTGTTGCGAATGGAACGGCCCCTGGTTATGCCCGACGCGTACGACAGTCTGAGCGCCAGAGTGATAGAAGCGATCGGGTTCAAAGCCGTCCAGTGTTCGGGTTTCAGTATGGCCTTGGCATCGCGAGCGATTCCTGAAGCGAAACTGGGATTCGAGAAAAACCTAGAGATCACCCGCGACATCGTCCACGCTGTCGGGGTTCCTGTCATGGCCGATGGCGAAGATGGATTCGGTCCGCCAGCGCGCGTCTTCGAGGTAGTCCGCGCTTTTGTTGACGCGGGGGTTTCGGGGATCAACATCGAGGACCAGCTTCTGCCCCCTTCGGAGGCCAAGAGCGTTGTCGATCGTTCACTGATGATCGAGAAGATCCGTGCCGCCCGTGAGGCCGCGGCAGCGGCGGGTGCAGGCGATCTCGTGGTGAACGCACGAACCGATGCGTTGACGGTGTGGCCGCATCGAGCCGAAGGCCTGCGGGAAGCTATCGAACGCGGCAATCAGTACCTCGATGCCGGGGCAGACCTGGTGTTCGTGATTGGGGTCGATTCGCTGGCCGAGGCAAAGCAAGTCGCGCGGGAGATCCATGGTCCTGTGAGTATCGCGGCTGGCCTGCCCAACAACATCGGCGCCATGTCGATCGGCGAGCTTCGGGAATGCGGCGTGGCCCGGGTGAGTCTTCCTTCTGTTGCCATCTTGTCGGCACTTCGGGCATTGAAACAGACCCTTTCTATGATCTACCGCGCCGAGGGATTCCGTGAGGTCACTGAGCAGGGCCTGTTGTCCGATATGAGTGACGTCGCTAAGATCATGGCAAGATGAGGAGTCGAACAAGGCCGCTGCACTTGGCGGATATCCGCTGGCGCGGATTCCGGCAGGCGGGCACATCGTTAGGCCTAAGGAATGATGCAGACAGAGCGACTTGTCTTGCGCGAATTGGCTGCTTCCGACTTTGCCGACTGGTTCAAGATGTCATGCAGCATTCAAGAACCGGGGAAAGAGCCACCCTCTGAGAGATTTGAGCGTGGATTGTTCCAGCATTATCTCGACCACCAAAGGCGCTTTGGGTATAGCATGTATGCGGTTACGCTGAAATCGACAGGCCAGTTCATTGGAAGCTGCGGGTTGGAGCATTATGAATGGGACGGTTTTCCGGAAGTCGAGATTGCGTATGATCTGAACAGGGAGTTCTGGGGTCAAGGTTACGGTACAGAGGCGGCGGCTGCCGTCCGCGATTTCGCATTCGGCGAGTTGGGGCTACAGAGGATCGTAAGCTATATTGTCCCGGATAACATCGCGTCGAGACGCGTTGCGGAGAAGATCGGCCTGAGCGAAACAAAGCCGTTCATGAAGGATGGTCGACTGCATATTGTGTATGCTTTAGACAGTCGAGGAACCTGACCCTCGCGTTGACCGGACTGACGCCAGTCACACATATCGTTGGGCGAGGGAGGGAAGAAAGTCATGGAACAGGAGCAAATGCGGCGCATCCAAGGGCTCATCAATGATCTGGAGCTGTGCCACCACAAAGCGGAACGGCGTGTGAATCTCATCGTTCAGGCCATAGGGGAAGGACGAACTTCGAAAGGTTACCAAGCCCGGGAACCCGAGAGGAAGCATTCTGCGACGCGGATGTGGCAGAACGCCATTGACATTCTCAGTGCATGGGTCACGGGCGACACATCAACGGTTGCCGCGCTGGACGTCGGCCGCCATTCCGGTAAGGAGCTTGCTGCTCTACTCGGCGAGCCGACCGCAGTGAAAAAATGGCAGGTCCAGCGCGCAATCGACAAGCTCAAGGCATCCTCCCGCATGTACCCGGGTTGGGAGTATCGCGAAATCGTGGAGCATCCAGAGCAGTACAACGACTGTCAGGAATTCCGGAACCAGACGATTCAGACTATGATACGTGATACACGGGACGGCGAACAGGCGGAGATTCCTTTGGCAGCAGTGATCGACCATCTGGAGGTGTGCAACTGGAACTTTGCGGAGAACCTCGTCGTCTTATTGAAGGCGATCAACGGTCACTTGACACCGACTCAACCGTTCGCGGCCCACCGGCGGAATGCGAGGCTTAACCCCATTCGGTGCCGAATGCTCATCGTTGCGAACACACTTGCAGCTTTCCGCGGCCGGGTTCTCGAAGGCGAGATCGACCAGAGGGTGCTTGACTTTCTTGGCGACAGGACGGTGGAGAAGCAGGCTTTGGCAACGGCGCTGGAGGAGAAGATCGAGGGCGTGTTCGGATAGGACGCCCGACAACTGCGTGGAGCCGACACGGAGGGCCGCCCGGCTCACGCAGAGCGTTCGCCAATGAGAGGAGAAGATATGGACGGATTCCTGCAAGAAGCCAAGGCAAGGGCCGAGCGGTTCGGCGTAAAAATATGGTCGTTGCGACGCTTCAGGGCAAGACGGTCCGAGAGGTGCGCAATGTGTTTGGACCGTCATACACATGCTTCGCGGTCGGTAATCCTCCCACGGCTCATGAACGAGGGCTGGTCTATCACGATGGCACGACTCCTGGGACGAAGCGTGAGCTCGAAAGGTTGGGCGTCCGTGTGATCCTGATGGACCAAGGTCCGTTCCAGGCTATCAACATAGGAGGACAAGCCTACGACATTGGCGGACAAGTGCCCGAAACCATCTGGCGGGGGGCTCACAAGACCTTCGCGGATTGGAGCTTCCTTGGACAGCTCGACCAGGTGGTAAACAAGGGGCTTAGGGGCGAGGCGAATGCTCTATGGCTGATCTCACAGACCATTGGCTCCCTGCTGGGTGATGGCCCATCGGTCTGTATCGAGGTCACGCTCATGGCGGCCGACTCAGGCGTTCTTCCGCTGGACTCGGATTGCATGGCGATCTCACGCCCGAGACCCGCCTCACATGCTCCGGATGCCGCGCTCATATTGCACCCGCAGAGAACGTTTCGCCTCCTTAGCGGACTACGGATCAAAGACATGCTGTTGTGCCCGAGTCAAGACGACCACTGGTTCTGCGACAAGCCGCTTTGGCCCGAGGGATAGTGCAACCTGACAGATGGCGAACAATCGCTTCCAGCCGACGCCGAAAACGGCACAGCTAAAGCGGCACGTTAGGTGACATGATTCATGGATGAGATTGAATATAAAACTGAGCCAGAGCTGTCGGACAGAGACCTCAACGATCTCTTCGCCTCCGCTTGGGAGAACCATGCCGAACGCAGATTCGGACCGGTGTTGTTGCGGAGTCTGACGTATGTCGGGGCGTTTGACGGCTCGCGTCTCGTGGGATTCGTCAATGTGGCCTGGGATGGCGGGGTTCACGGGTTCATTCTGGACACTACGGTGCATCGCGGATTTCAGCGCAGGGGA
>Ga0315274_10000529_pt1 | contig 60012 bp, 82 predicted proteins | sample YL17G02_20_MG_FD_203700 | JGI IMG/M metagenome (GOLD analysis project Ga0315274, IMG submission 203700) | Sediment microbial communities from Yellowstone Lake, YNP, Wyoming, USA - YL17G02_20 | ecosystem: Environmental > Aquatic > Freshwater > Lake > Sediment | place: USA: Wyoming | collected...
TCGTCTCGACATTGGCTTCCAACATACACTTTTCCAGCAGTTACACCGTTAATAGTTTCTGTGCCGTCTGTTCCAGTTGTCTTGTAAACTTTAATCATGACTTGATAGTTGGTTCCAGCACCAGCACTGGCAGTAATAAGATGACTTTTTCTATATGTCCAACCAGTTAACCAAGACATTATACAACCTTCCTTTCACATTTTAAATCATAGAAATGCATAATGCATCTCGTATTTACGATAGAACCATCGCCCCAAGCATATACGTATATGGGTCTAACAGTAATAGGACTTCCATCAGATTTTGTCATTCTGTCAATTTTAGTGAAAACGGCACTTAACGGTTCTGTATCACCAGCACTTACATCATATACGTTAAATGTGACTGTTGCTATTGGAATTGAATAATCCGTGATAATTTCAACTTTGTATTTGAAACTGTTAACAATTGATGTTGATGGTTGAAGAGTACAAATAGGTTTAGCTTCCTCTTGATATGCACTAAGATTGTCTAACCAACTTCTTACAGCATATATTTTGAATTGTCCACTTTCCTTTATTACTCTAAATTTGAATCCAGTATATTCACTAGCATCATAAATTCCAAACTCAACGCGGTCATTATTAAGCCAAAATGACCAATTACTTGGCGAAAAGGTACTGTCTGGTTCCCAAATTTTGAATGTGCCAGTAAAGTTAGGTTCTTGCCTCATTAAAATATCTATTGGAATAAGAATTGACCCTGCTGGCGGTGGAGTAGAGGTTTCAATATCTATTCCATTACTTTTATAAACACCTTCATATCTCGCCTCAACTTCTATGTAACCTATTCCACCAGTTCCACCATAGATTGATAGATTATTATCAGCGGCGTTCCATCCAGCACTATTAGGGGGAGAAGCGGTTTTCCACCATTTGGGGCTAGTAGATGGTTCAGTATTTGTTTCTTCATTTTTTGCAGTTACCGAAAAGAGTGGAGATAATTTGTCTGCCGCTACTAGAGATGATTGTGTTCCTTCGCCAACCCAATCTTGAGCAATTGTTCCAACTATGCCTAGATTTTTCAATTCTTTCCACACTTGTTTCCAAATGTTTTTAATGTCGAGATATGGGGCTTGAATAGTTAATGTTATATGTTCACCTTTATCGTCAATACTTACTTTGAGATTATAGATTCTGAAACTTCCACTTAAGTTTGCAAGAAAATCTGTAACTGTAACATCATCTCCTACATTATAAGTATCCACATCATCTGGCTCGGTATAATCGAAACTTGCATAGGTATCACGACTAATTACACATGATATAGCATTCTTTCTTGTTGGGCTTGCATCCAATTTAAGTTTTACTTTAGCATAACTATTTGATAAGTTTGGATTTACAATTTGTTTCTGTGCAACAGTATCTTCTATGAAACCACGAACTATATCCATTGCAACCTCATCAGATGCCCAGAATGAGCTTGTGTTATTTTGAGTGTTGCCTTCTCCACTACCTATAACTTGGCATCTTTGATAACAGTCTCTTGAAGATTTTTGATATTTTACACCTTCCATATTTACACCAGTTACAAATGATACTGTATCATGTTTGTCATATCCACGTCTGCTTCCAATATGGAAAGTATTATCATCATCATAATCTATCCACCACTCAAATGGCATATAGTTATTATTTATGGCAACACATAAGTCCCAAAGAACGTCAAACAATCTATTTTTTGCAATGTTCATAGGTTCAAGTGGAACAGAATATTCGAAACTCGGGTCAAGTTCAGCACCAATAGTAATGTATGGACCACCAGCATAACAAAGTTGTGCACCAACCTGTAATGTTCCAGCACCAGTTCCATTAGTAATTGTTATTGAAGTATGCCAATCAATGGCTACGAAAGATGAAACTCTCATTCTCCATAGTGGTTGAACGCTACCATATTCATCAATATGAGTATTATCATATGATACTAATTCTCCAACATCGTTTCCATCAACACAAACTTGTAATCCAATATCATCTTCAACGCATGGAGTATAACCATAACCAGTAGCATCAAATGTAAGTACCTCTTCTATTGGTTGCGTTTCGCCAGCATCAAGAACCACACGATATTTTATATCGTCTGTTTTATATAGATAGATTTGAGTAATTTCCCATCCGTGGTCAGGGTCATCTTGTGTTATTGATATTTTAAGATTATTCATTAGACGTGGTTTCCAACTATGAATAATGTCTTTATAGGTATTGTCTGTTACATTAATAATTTCAACATCTGGACCGTATCCAGCATAAACAAATCCTTCACTATGAGTTTCCCCTTTACTTTGAACCCACGTTTTATCCAGATAAGCATTTTGACCATTTCCATTATATGTACCATATTCTACTTCATATTCATATCTGTCTATTGCCCCATAATTTATATTACATAACCCCGTGCGCTCACAAAGCAATACTTCACTTCCGCTTGTAACATCATAAAGTTTGAAATAACCAGTATAGCCGCCAGCAGAATCTCTTTTAGCGTAAAGTCTAATTTTATACCAAGTATCATTTGCGGCTACTTCTGTTGATAAAGGGGATTTCTGTATTCCACCCTCAGAAAAACCGTCTGCTTTCCATCTCCACGACTCTACATCACTTGTAGCTTCAGGGTCAAGAACAACTGAAACACCAGCCAACATTTTATCTGGTGGATTTGGACCACTAGCTATTGCATTGTTGTAAAGTTTCATTAAACGAATTTCACCCATATAACCAGTTGCTTTACAATGGAGAAGTGCATATGTAACTTCTATTGAGCCTCCATTTTCGCCGTCAACTATACTGTCAACATCAATTTTTATTTTTGCATTATTCCAATCATCAAGTGTTGTTAACCAAAGATGCAAATTAGGAAAATCTCCCAATTCCCAAGAAGTAGAATCACAAGTTACATAACCAAGAGTTGACCATGAAGATGAATGTTCTACCCAAACTCTAACTCTAAAATCTGCTGAAGTAGGACATCCTATTGTTACACCAATTAATGAAACGTCATCTATCCAAAAATCATCAGTATTTAGAATTTTTTGACAAATGATTTCAAGGTTTACTGCTTCTTTAGTATCATCTATCCACACATTAGTTTTAATATCATAATAATGCCAATCACTATCTGCACATATTATAGTAACAGGCGTAGCCCAAGTATCATCAGAATATTTTATTGAAATTGTCCAATATTTATTAGCTGAACCCTTATACCAAAGTCCAAAAGAAGTACAATCAGCATAAGCTATTGGTAGCCAATCATTTGTTTGCGTTATTGGCGGGTCCACATCAAAAACTGGGTCGCCATGATATGCAAATTTTAAAGAGTAAGTTCCACTATGTTTTTGTACAGTATCAACATTTCCTATTGCTGGCGGTGGAGTATTAAATTCTACCCATCCAGTAGTGTCGCCAGTTTCAAAACCACCGTTTACAATTCTCTCAATTGAGGGGGATGGACCAGATTGAAGTCTTCCTTTTATTCTACAATAAGAACCGCTTGCTGGTATAATAGACTCATATTTTAAGTCCAATTTTTCAAGTGTCCAATAGTTATCAAAATATCCAGTAGTTACACTATCACTTGAAATTATATTGGTACTATCATCATCATGAAGCCACGGAGATGTGTTTTCACCTACCCACTCAATAGGGTCAACTCCCTCTAAACCAGTTCCAATAACATGAAGGTCTATATCTATAGCTTCGGATGCTGGTGCTGGGACACGAACCCAAGCATCAACTTTTATCTCATCTGTTGGTATAAGGTCTTTTTCAAAATAAAATCCTTGACCATTAGCATTACCGTGAATTTTTTGGCAACCATCACCTTCTATTTGGATTGATGTTTCGGTTGTTCGAGTTGCTGTTCCGCCGCTTGTTCCACCAGTTCTTGACCATACTGACGGCATAGTAAGTATTAATGACACATCATCAATATAATATATTGCTTCCCCGTCAGTTACAACATCCATACTTTCTATCATAATTCCAGATAAGAGTTTACCATCTACCCAATGGTCTTTTAAATTAATACTTGTCCACCCACTTGTAGGGTCTAGAATTATGATTGGTGTATCTGAAGCGTCTGAATATTCTAATGTTATTTTAAATTCATTTATACCAGCAAATGATGGATTAAGAACCGCTCTGTACCATAAAATGAATGATGTTAAATATGTTTTTGGAATATTGTCAAAATCTTGATGGAGAAATTGTGTTCCACCATCTATTGCTACCATATGTGCACAATACGTTCCAGAATGAGGTGATGTTGTATCTACTGACCCAGTACCACTCCATCCTGTAATGTCTCCATCTTCAAATCCGCCATTAACTACTTGTTCTCCACTAGATGCGAAATAATCCATATTATCAAAAAATACACTAGCCCACTCAAGACCATTATAAGTGATTGCCTGATAACGGTATCTAAATGTACATTCATCAGATGTGAATGACTCGTCAAAAATTAAATCTTCTACCCTCATTGCAGAATCGTCAAACATTTGGTATCTTAAATCTGAACCATTTCTTGTGACTTTAACAAAATAACGTACACTATGACTAATAGAATAAGAAGTTGTATGTCCTAATCCGCCAGAATCTTTAAGTGCAACACGAATAGATAATTCTCCAAGTTCGTCTTTAACTTCGAGTGCAGTAAAGTAATGTCCAGCAGTATCGATTAAAGTTTTGTAATCTTCAAGGTCATTAGCAAGACACCACGGAATATAAGCGTATGGATGAGGCAAAGAAACATCAACTTCAAAAGAGAATGTTTCATCGAAGTCTCCAAGAGGAGTTATATCACCATAATCTTTATAGAAATATGCAGTTTCAGTTTGATAAGAATTAAATGTAAGAGTTGTTTCATCTTCCGCTAATGAAATGTGGTCATTAGGGTCTTCTTCACTATAATCAGTAAAGTCTTCAATTTCGCCATTACATGTTATCTTATAATTTCGTGGATACATTTCATTAGATTTTCTAGACTCCACATAAATGCCCATTATTGTTTCATCATTAAATGACATTCGTACCCAATCATCTGTAGTCATAGATGCATTGCCAACATATCCTATTTCGAGAGCCGCATATGTAATATATGTTGAGAGTGTTCCACTTTTTTCAACAAATCTTATTTTAGCCGCATTAACATCTTCAACTGTTTTGAGAAGATAAGAAATATTAAAATCAAGCGTTCTCCACGGATTACTAAATATTGAACCTTTTCCACCAAAATTTCCAACAAAATACCATGAAGATGTTGATTCTACCCAAATATAAACATAACAATCTGAATTTATCCAAGTCCAATATGTTGCATCTGGTTTCCAATAAATATTTAACTTACAACTGTAAATTGATGATACGCCACTTAAATCATCAAAACTAAATTCAGCCATATCATTTACTCCAATATGAGATTTAATGTAATTCACATCATCTATCGTATCAAGATATGGCGAATCACCAAAAGTTTCCCAATTACAATTTTCAACATCATCAACAGGCTCAGTAGCTCCCGCAAGCGGGTCTCCACTATTTTGCCAACCAAGACCTTTCCTTCGCAAAACTGTCCAATTTATGTCACCATAAACTGTTCTTTGTGCCTCAAGACCATTAAATTTGGAAACATCAATTCCCCATCCTTCTTTGTTATATGGATAAACAGAATTTCCATCTGCATTTATAGGAAGGTCTGAACGTGGAGTTCTTAACAGAAATTTTATCAATTCACTTGCACTAACGTTTCCAAAAAATCCACCAGTACCCTTAATCATATTTGTAAAGTTTTCTACATATTTTCGCCAAATAAGAAGACTAATATCTCGTCCACCAATATTGAGGTAACGACCATTTTCGTCCCAATCAATTTCCATATCTTCAATAAAGCCTTTCCACTCAGTTTTGTCATCACGTTTAATTAGAACTTCATCATTAAAATTGACATCATCACCATATTCAATCGTGGCTGTAAATTCTGGGGGAGAATCCATTCTAACTTTTCTATCCAAATCTATCTTTTTGTATTTACGGTCTGTTCCACCTACAGATATTGTCCATATAGCCATTTTGTTTCACTTACCTTTGGTCATTCGCAAGTTTTCTGCCTTGTTTACGTAAAAGTTCATTCAGTTGTTCTTCACTTGCTTTGGTATTAAGTGTTTCAACGTGTAATGAAGCATCTATAGTTGTGACACCGCCACCCATTCCACCACGTAAATCGTTGCCTACTTGGGTTGGTCTTCCAGTAGAAGGATTATAAACAACTTCGCCTTTATGAAGAATTGCTGGACCTGTAGCTCCAATCATTCTCGTACCAGTAGCGAAACTTGATGATTGTCCCATATAACCTTGTGCAGTTACTACAGCCGCCGCCGCCGCCGCTCCACCCATGATGCCAGCTATACCCCATGAAGTGGCTGACTCAGCTACATATAAAGCCCAGAAAGCCGCCGCCAAAGCCATTACAATAGCTATTATTGCTGTTGCCCAAGTTGGCATTCCTTGAAAAAGATGATAGAAAATCATGAAACTAGCAAAAGCCGCCGTAACTGCAATAGCTAAATTCTTATATGAAATAGTCATGCCTAAAACTGATGCTGTATGTGCCCAATTTACTGTTGAAAGACTCTGTATGAGTCCACTAGCCATTGAAAGAGCACCACCAAAAATCATGAAATAACCAGTTAAACTTAGCACTTGACCGCCAATTCCGCCTATTTGTCCACCTAAAACACCGAACATTATTCCAACACTTAAAGCTGATTTGCCTAAACTTATTTGAGCAAGATTTAATGCGGCTTCTTTAGCTATTAATCCATTCATTTGACTTAATATACTTGTAAATACATGACTTGTGTAATTTGTTGCTCTCATGGTAAGCCAAATAGTTCTTAAACTTGTACTTGATGCCATTTAAATTCACGTTCCCTCTTTATTTATTCTCATTTCATTCATGGCTCTATCTACAGCGGCATCAAGTTCAGTTTGATAAGCCGCTACAGCATCAGCAAGAAAAGCTACTCCCTCATAGAACATATCTCCAATAGCATGACCATCATGAACAAATAAAGCATATTCAGATGTTGCTCTTCCACTTTTGGGATTAACAATTTCATCATTACCAGCATATATTGAACCAGTATAGAAATCTCCACTAATTCCGCTGACTCCTATTGCACCACTTCCACCTTCACTCTCAAGTTCAATACTAGACGCAAGAGCACCAGTATCTTTGGGACATAACTCAATTGCTAAATTATAAATCTTTTGCCAAATATCATCAAGCTCTTGAGCAATTGTTTCTTCAAGTTCTTTTGGAATTTCTTTAAACTCTTCGATGGTTCTTTGTTTTGTACCGTTATCTGATTCTTCAATTGACATTCCCATTTTTATTTCCTTCCTGTTCCTTGCTTTTGTGGCGGTATTCCTTTTGCCGCATACGCTTCTCTTTCATTCTTTTCCTGAACATATTTTATAATCAACATTTTATCTCCCATTGTTGAACACCTTGATTCTAATTCGCTGAAAGAGCAATGAAGGAATTCACATATTGACATTATGTTGAATCCGTAGTCCGTTGCTAAAAATTTCCGACCATAATTCCTAGTTTCCGATATACATCTATTAGGTATATCTGAAACATTTCTTGAAATATTAGGTCGGTATTTTCCTTCCACCAGTTAGCATCATGCTGTGGTTTTGCAATGAGTTTAGCCATCATATTAAATTGGTGGTCCTTATATTTTTCTGCCATTTCTTTTGGCACTTCTTCAGGAGTTTTATATGTTGCCATTTCTGTTGGAGTCAAATCTTCCCATTCTTTATTTGATGGTCTTCGAACCCAACATAATGGTTGACCAGTATTAGGGTCTAATATGGGGTCCAAAATATCGTGAAAATGTTTTAGATTAGCATCAAGTTGTTCTGCATTTTGGGTCATCTGTTTCTTTGCTTCTTCCATCTTCTTGATGTCTTCAGCTAATTGTTCAGGAGTCCTTTTATATCTTTCAACAAACCTTTTTTTGCTTTCTGCTTCTGCCATGATTATCACTCTACGTATATATACAACAATCGGGTATTTAAACCTTATTCTAACACTTTTTGGTAATTACTTAACAATTTTTAACCATAACCTTTAAATAGGTGTTTAACCTAATTAATCAGTTGATTAAGGTGATTGTTTGATAACCCGAACGATGCAAAGATTTCTTGAAGAAATAGAAAAAAACCCAGATTTGATGAAGAAACTCAAGTGTTGTGTCTATATGAATCGTATCCAGAAACGTCTTGAACGTGAACTTGACTCTACTCTTTGGTTGGCTGTTCGTTACCCCAAAGTTTTGCTTGACGAAGAAAAGGAGTATCAGGATTCTACTGGAAAGATAGTTCCGCATAGAAGACTAAAAAAGATGCTTCTAATTGTGAAAGCACTTAATCCTAAAATGGAAGTTGAGTTGGTTCTTAAAAATTTGGAGTTTCCAGAAAAAGAACAAGTAATGGGAGACCCAGCAGACCTTTACAGAGCAAAAGGTTTATGTCCAGAATGTGGAATGAAGAAAGAAGATTGTGTTTGCCATATTGAAAATAAACGAACTATTGTTTCTCCGAGACCGACTTAGCTGATTTCTGTCTTTTCTACCACTTTATAATATGGGCAACCTTCTGGTCTTTGTTTCATAGACCTGTATGGACACCATTTACATTCTATATTTTTAGGTTGCAAAAGTTCTGGTTTCTTTTTCTCAATTGCATCAAGTATTAAGCCTACTTGCCAAACGCATCCGTCAAGAAATAGTTGACGTTCCTCTTTTGACATAGAAATTTCCCAGACTGTTATGCTGAATGTAATAAGATTGAAAACCATAAGATAACCTAAGTCTGCATCAAGAACGCCCATTGCGATACCTAACTGTTCAAGCCATTCCTGTGGAATGTCTGCTTTGCTATAAATCTTTTTTCTGGTAGTCTTAGATTCTATTGGAAATTTTTTGCCGCCAGAACCACTTTCTAATCCAAAAATAGCGTCTATAGTCACGTTTACGCCGTGAAGGTCATGAACTTCTTCTTGGGCATCAAAGTTTTTGTGAAGGGCAATGTGAGCAAGAGTACCTATCAAGAGTATGCCAACATTTTGGCTGTCATAAATTGCATTTATACCACCTGTCAATCGCCAGTAGGCTTTAAGTGGACAAGCAATAGCATCTGAACGATGTAGTCCAACACGGTCTTTTTGCTGAATTGAAAAGTCACGCATCATAATTTTCGCAAAGGCATCTACCATTTCGCTCGAATGTCTTATTTGCATTTCTTTTTTCTCCTGTAGTTTTGTTTACAACTATGATTATACAAGTATATATCTATAATCAGACCAACTTCGTCAAACATTTTATCAATTTTTGAATGCCTAAATATGAAGTGACAAAGTTCATGAAATAAACACTCAATTTCATAAAAAACTGGATACTTCAATTCCTTAATTCCAGTGTTAAGATAAATAATGTTTAACTCTCTATCACAAATACCTTTTATCCAACTTTTTTCATATTTTTTTCTGTTTCCAGCTATTTTTTCTGATTCATTATTAGAAATCCATTTTACTTTTGGAAATTTACTCATTGTATAATACCTTCTCTAACATATCATAGATTTCTTTTGGAGACATTTTCATAATTTCATCTTTTTCTTTTTCCAATATAAGTTTAAACAATTCTATATGCTTTTTGTATTCTGCATTTTCAGCTACAACTTCTACTTGTTTTTTCTCAATTGTTATCCTATAAATTGTAGCAACCGCTGTTATTGCCATAATAATTGTGTTGCTTAGAATAACTAGAGAATTGTAATCTACCAAAGATTTGTTCCTCTATCTTGTTTTCCTAGTTCCCAATTTTCGCCGTTGTCAACTTCATCATAATAACTGATAGCATAAATCATTGCATCTGCTGAATGGTCATCTTGTTTACGGATTTTGCCCTTCTCATCATAAGTTAAGTTTTTAAGACTTCGAATAAGGTCGTCATTATCTTGATGTGACGGAATACAAACTTTGTGGCGTTCAACAAATTTTTTGAGTGTAGCCACATATTTATATTTCTCGTTTCCACCTTCTTCACCAGTAAACAACTCGTGTACGCCAGCTTCAACCCGTTCTGCAATCCAGCCGTTAAGTGCCCATTCTCGTGGGTCTGGACGTATAACTTCTACTTGCCAATCTTTAGCAAGTTGAACTGCCAAGTCTAATTTCTCTTGGTCAGTTAAACCAACCGTTTCGTGAGCTTCAAGAACAAAGACCCAATCTTTGAATTGACCAAGTACAACATAAGCAGTAGGGCTACCCCTACCCCAATCTATTCCTAATACTCGATTATGAATATACTTGTCCACAGCTTCCCGTGTATTTGTAGGCAATTCCTCAAATGTAAATCCTTCCATAATCATAACTCTTTGAAGAAACTCAAGACATACTTCGTTTTGATATGGATGACATTCATCACATGCGGCTTGGCAAACACAGGTACGCATATCTGCTGGATTAAGCACTAGACCCGATGATAAACTAATGCCGCCTAAAGCCTCAACCAACCATTTGTCATTTTGTTCTTTGTTACGAAGAATTTCAATGTTACGGTCTAAAATCCACGGAACGCAAGATTTCCAATGTTTAGGATTAGCATCTTCATAGATTTTATATGGGTCAAGTTCACCATTTATGTGTTTAGCTATAGCCCATTGGTAACGTTTATATCCCAATTTTTCAGCATCGTTCCAAGTTCTTAGAAAGTCACCATGTATAAACTGTGCGGTAGAACTTTGAATAATATGAATGTCTGGACTTGTAGATACTTCCCAAACAGCGGCTCGAATAAACTTTCCGCCACCACTTTCTTCACCAGCCGCCTGTTCATCTATAATAAGGTCGTGAGTATGCGGACCCCTAACTGATGTGCCTGAACAAGCATGAAAATTGGCACTTCCTTCCGAATATGTAATAGTTTCTCTTTGAATATTTTTTAGAGTATAAGTTTCTAAAACAGAATTATTTCTTATCCATCCTTGAACGTATGACGCTATTTTGTCTGATTGTTCTTGAGAACCACCCATACATGATATACTGTACTTTTCATGAGTAAAAATTCTCCACATAATATAAACAGCTAAAACAAAAGTTTTGCCTGAACCACGTCCAGCAGTAATGATTGCAAGTCTAACTCCTTTTACACCTACATCGTCAAGAAATTCTTTTTGACCATCTGAAAGAACTAATGGACCGCCAGTATTTGGGTCAATTCTAAGAACTTGGTAGGCAAACTTTACTGGTCCTTCGTTCCGCCAAAATTCACGCCATTTACGGTAGTCTTCCAATTCTATAATGTCTCGTTTCTTGAACTTCTGTAAAAGTTCAGTCTCTTTATCAAACATTCCACGGGGCATAAGATTAACTCTTGGATTGTCTCAATTTTGTTAGTTGAAGACTAAGTTCAGATTCCTCTTGAACGCTGAATTTTGATAGAAGTCTTTTTTGTCCAAGTGCAAGAAGTTTTACTCTATACATGGAACTTACTCTCATAATTTCAATTTTGTCGTTACAGCTAGTAAAATCTTTTGTGGCATTTTCTCTTAGTTCTTCGATTCCAGCATCAAGTTTTTCTATACTAAGAATACGCCCCATTCTAAGGGCATGTATTTTGTCAAGTGTTTCTTGAATTCTTTTCTCTTCAGTTGGTAGTTCTTCTCTAATTAGTTTTTGCAAACCGTCTTGAGAAAATCTGATTTCAATATCATTTTGGTCTCCATCAACAAGTATTGGTTTACCGTCAGTATCGGTTACGTTTGCTATTAGAATTATATCCCCAGAATTAGGGTCTTTCTTATATCCTTTTATTCGTGCAAATTGCATTTAGAATCAACACTTCCTGATAACAATCAATGTGAGATGGACTATTTAAATCTTACGGCTGGTGTATTACAACCGTAAGGTTTATAAACTACAATGAGACCTTTATTAAAGATTGATTATGTATGGAAGAAAAAGAATAGAATTCAAATAACTCTTTTTGTTAAATAAAAGCGACAGATTTATATAGTAGAATGTACTTCTCTTTTAAACACTATTAGAAGATGTGAGATTATGGGACCGTATAGATGTGTAAACATGGTAGTGACAGTCACCATTAACAGTACGCCTTATACTGTTGGTGTTGTCGAAGGAATGGACATCCAGATAGGATACGCTGGCGGAGCAGAACCTTATTATGGAAGCAGAACAAGAAAACATTCGGCTGGAAGCAGAGATGTAACTTTTACTATAACCCGATGGTACTATGCAGATGATGGACAGCAAGATATGTTCCTCAATTTGATAACTGATGAAACCGAATTTGACTTGGAAGGAAGCCTAGTTGATAAAGATGGTGCACCTATAGCTAATACAACGTTGAAAATAACTGGTTGCAGACTCTACAAATATAGACCGAGAACTGGTGGAGCAGACGACATTATTGGCGAAGAAGGAAGCGGACAAGCAACTGGATGGGATATAAGCGGATTCGCACCTACTCCTTAGAAAAAGACCATGAAAAAATTAATATTCACTCTTTCTTTAGTAATCCCGCTAACTCTAATATTTTCAAGTATTCATTCGCTATTCTAACTGATACGGCTTCTTCATAACAAAATTGAGCAATTATGACTTCTTCTGATTTATCTCCTTTATTAAGAAACATAGTCTTAAGTTTGTTTATACGGGCTTTACGGTCTGAAGAACCCTTACGAAGAGGGGGATACATTCCACTCAATACGTTCCACTCATTTGTCGTTTATAGTTAACTTCTAGTTTCGCCAAATAGACTTTGAATAACTCTTCAGGAGTTATCTTCTCTTTTATCATATAGAGCATAAAGAAGTGAAACACGTCAACAAGTTCTTCTACTCGTTGTGTACGTTCGGGAACCTCTTTTTTGCTCCACCATTTATAGTTGTGTTTGCCTTTAAACTCAGTCTTAAGCATAAGTTCTAGAGACTCGACCAATAGGGCTATGCTTGCAAGAAACTTAGTGAATTTGAATTGTTTCTTATATTTATGTTGAAACCCATTTTGTAATGCAAACATAAACTCAAACTTATCTGCCCCCTCATTTAATGGTGAGTTTGGTTCACACCACGGACAAGAATGAAATACAGGAATTACACGTCCACATTCAGAACATTCAACTTCTTTTGGTACATTAGTTTTTACCATTATAATTCCTTCCATATGATTATTCAATGTTTTACGCCCTTAAAATTGTATTTCCAGTATGTTTTAATTCATTCTCATTTACTTTAGGTAGACGTTTAGCCCCTTCAATCATGTCATCCAGTTTTTGAAGAATAGTTTTTATACAGATACGACATAAAAATGTGTGGTCTATAATTATTCCCCATTGAAAACCTTCGTGTCCACATTCAGAGCATTTATCGTATTTGTAAAGCAATTGAACCATTTTAATCACGTACTGGTTCTAGCCAAGTAACTATATATACTGTCACAATTAAGTATCCTGAGATTCTTTTAGGAACAGCCCTCATAGTAATGGCAATTGCACCTTTTGGAATATCTATTTCTACTTCATCGTTATCTTCTGATATTTCTTCTCTATGTATCTTGTATTTCATATTTGGTCACTAACAAAATGTGTTAATGAAGTATTTAAAGATTGCGGTAATAGGCACGGGATTCGAACCCGTCTTTTGTGGGTTATGTTGGAACTTTCGGTGTTCCAATTGTTCACAGGTGCACCATGCCACAACGTGCAACGCCTTATCACCAAACCCAGTACCGCTACATATGATGTAAACTTGGGTATTAATAAAGGTTGCGGTGTGTGTCGGGCGGGTTGTGTGCGTGTGTGTTGCGGGGGGGCGGGGGCGGTGTGTGTGTGTGTGTCGCATAAGCTATTCATGGTTTGTTGTTCTAGTATTGGTTTCCCCTCTCTCTACTCCCCTTCCTTTAATAATCAATTGAATTTAAAATACAGTTATCTAATTAAGTTGATGTTTGAATTCTAACTTGGACTTGCTTCGGGAAGAATTCCTATAGTGGAATCTTTCGAGAATTAACTAACACAGTAACGCTCGTACTAGAGAACGGGCATCCATGTTGTTTTTGGTCGCAAGTTGTAGGCAAAGTAATAACACCAACGTAATGTAAATAGTAAGAAGTAAGAAGCACTATTTAAACGTTATGGGTGAACTAAGCAACCGTAACATTTAAATAGTTTGTTCTACCTTACTATACTTAGTGATTAGACGGGGGTGCAAATTCCCCCTGTGGGAGACTTAAAGTATGAATGAAGCCAAAATTAAATGTCCTCAAAAAGATTTCTATAAGATAGAGATGGTCGAAGTTAATTTTTGTAAAACAGTATGTCAAGATAGAACAGATTGTCCAGCATTCATCGAATGGCTTAATTCAAAAATTGTAAATTGTAATCGTAATGTTTAAATAGGACGATACTATACTATTAGGAATAGTGAATTTGTATGATGAAAAACTGGAAACCCAAAATAAAGTTGTGGGATGGAACAACTGTTCACGCTTCTCTTGACACTCTTTTAATGCAAGACATTGCGTTGAAACTTCAACGAATGGGATTTGATGCTGAACATAAGGCTTGGTGGAGTCTTGAAGACCTTCATAATGGCAAGACAGCATTTGTGACTCACACTAGACGATTAGGTTCACTTAACCCATATGCAATCAGTCAAAGGGATGCCGAGAAGTTTATGATTGATATGTACTCAGGAAAACTTCCGAAGAACATTGCAATGATGGTTACGGCTCACGGTCACACTGCTCGTGGTTCTATCGATGATGACCCGTTTAGAATAGTGAATGTGCCATGCTGGACTACATTTCAAGAGTATCCAAAAGCAAACGCAAACTTTCCGCATTGGCAAACAGATATTGGTGCATACTTCATTATCGTGACTAAGGAAGGACGAATAAGAGTTCAAAAATGGCTCTATAAACCGTTTGTCTATAATCACAACGAAAACATAATCTATGAAGCAGACGACATTGACTCTAAAAAATATGTTGAGGAAGGAAACGGCAAAATTGAAATCGAAGATTACTTTAAGGTTATGTGTAAGGATGCAAAGTTTCTCGTTGCAGTTGTAGCAGACTTTCATGTTGGCGAAGTCTCTTCGATTGCCCCAGAGAAATACACATACAATGGGCAAACTTGGGAAGTTCATCAATCAATAGCAAACAAACGATTACTCCAATATTGGCGAAACTTTGTAAAAGTATGTAAGATTCTAAAGCCAAATGAAATATGGGTAGTTGGCGATGTATGTGCGGGAACACAAATATTCGAAAAAGTAAGGCGTTGTCTGACTCAGAATCTTGAGGAACAAAAGTCGATGTGGGTCGAGCTAATGAAAGAGTTCCTCTAAACTACAATCTTTTTTCTAAATTCTTTATTATCAAATCTTTTTATCTGGTTGCAGTTAGAGCAAAGGCATTGATAATCTTTAGAGCCATTTTTTATTTGTGTAAGAACAAAACACAAATTCTGTTATTCAAACAACTACAACCGCAATGTTTATATACTCTATAGATGTAAAGAACTGTTGTAGATAACTATGAGGGAATCAGAAAAGTTCGAAGAATGGTTTAAAGGCTCTTTTATCTGTAGTCTTTCTCCCACTTCTCCACTTATTATTTCTAACAATAAAACAATAGAAGCTAGGTCACTTCGCATCTTAGAGGTTTGTAAGTTGATACTTGATAATCCAAAAAAGGATATTGAAACCTTACGGAAAGAAATAGCAATGAAATTTTTCCTGACTCTTCGTGGTTCATTAGACTATCTAAACTACGCTAAACTAATTCTTATAAAATGGAACCACAACATTTAAATAGTAGTTTCTTATTTACTTAATTGTGATTCAAGATGAAGATAACAATTAAAAGATGGAAAATTGAAATTAACAAAAGCAGAATAGTTCTATTTTTTTCACCAATCATCTATATGTGGATGGTTTGGCAACATGAGATACTAATGAAGAATGTGTTACCCAATGGACAGACATTTTTAGATTGGGTATGGAATATGGACTTTGCTTTCTTTACTGGAATACATTTGCAATGGGGAACCGCATATGATTTTACATTGTTAGGTCAAGCTATAGCATATTTTATGTTGTTTGCTTTGGTGATTTCTAGGGGGAGAAAGAAAAAAGAGCCAATAAATACACCGTAAAGTTTATAAGTAAGGATGATACTAAGATTAATAGTGAGAATATGACAGAAGCTCCAATTACAGTAGAAGTAAATGAAAAGGACAAACCATTTTTTCTGGCTCTAATAGGCTCAGGAATAACTATTCTGTCTGGCATTCTAGCCTCAGTTAAAGTATCATTTATAGACCCAGTTCAGTCTATGGATATATTTAAAGCTACTTTAACATTGACAGCAATGGCTTGGGCATATTACTTCGCTAAGAAGGAGTAAACTTTGTTTGTCCCGTTTTTCTTATCTACAGTAGGGTTAATGTTAGCTATTACTATTTGTACTATTTGGGGAAAAATGGGCGGTGACAAAAAATTTGGGAACCAACACCCAAAATTCCATAAGATTCTTCATATAATTCATCATTGGATGTTTGGGTTGACTCTCGTAGCAATTTGTCCACTTTTTGTATTGTTGTCTCCAATATTAATTCCAGTATATTTTGTTTTAGGATTAGGACTAGGACTTTTCTTAGATGATGTTATTTTCCATAATTTTGAATGTTATTTTGAAAGACAAAAATAATAACCGCAATATTTAAATACTTCATTTATTACTTATCTTGTAAAGGTTGATAATATGGTAGAAACAGAACCAGCACCACCAGAAGAGAAACGTAGTTTCGTTAGTGAAAGAGATATTAAGGCAGATACTAAAACAACAACTTCTACTCCTGATGCTTCTGTAAAAATAGAAGGTAAGGAGATACACATACTGAAGCCAGAAGTTGCATTGACGCTTATCTACGGAAAACTTTCAGCAATCTTGGATGAAATGAAGACTTTGAACGCTGTATTTTCTAAGGCGGCTCAACCACAATCATTCCAAAAACCTACACCAGCCCCAGAACCACAAACATCAGGTCAAGTAACAACAAGTGGAAATCCAATAGTAATACCTAAATTTCCAACAGAAGCAACACTTAGAATTAAGGAAATCTTGGCGGCTCTTGAGCCAGTAAAAGACCTTATAATTATAGACACTGAAAGCTCAACAATGTTTGTACATGTTAAGCCAGCACAATTTCTGGGACCAGAAAACTTTGCTCAACTTGCCAAAATAATTCGTGAAATTGGCGGACAATACGTTTCTGCTGGAAAGAATACACATTTTGAAGTGTCAAAAGCTCCATTGAAGAAATAATAACATAATTTCTTCATTTTTTTAACATTTTTTGTAATTCTAAAGCGATAGATTTATATACACCAATTGCCTTTCTTTACCCAGAGTAGTGACTAAAATGGATGAAGAATGGTATTCCATCTTTGAAGGGGAGAACATCTCAGTCGAAGAGGCAAAACTTTCTTATGCTGAACGAAGCAATCTTCCAGCGTCCGCATTTTGTGGACCTGACAGGTCGTTTCCCGCTCACGATGCCGCACATGTTCGCAATGGATTAGCAAGACTGAAACAGGGCAAATTTTCGCCCGCTATTAAAGCTAAAATTCTTGCTTGTCTGCGAAGACGTGCAAAGAAATATGACATTGAAGTAAGCGAAACCGAAGGAATTGCTGTACCTGAAAATAGGGATGCCGTCATCCGTTGGTATCTCAAAGAAATAGGAATGGAATAAATATGTCTCAACCAACAAAACAAACATTAGATGCGGCTGAACATCAAAAAGATTTAGAGGAACAAAGACGAAAAAGAGTAGAGTCAATCGACTTTATAATTTCATGGGAAGAAGCAGAAAAACGAAAGAAATCTGCTACTCATACAGAATTTCAATAAATCACAGTGACCTATAATGCCAGTTGATGTGACCGCAAACTATGTTCGGCTTAGAGTAGCTAGTCCGAGCAAGTTCACTCGTATGAGAGTGAAGACTCTGGGTAAAGGAATTAGAGCCATTGTAGGCTTCAAGAAAGGCGGTGGGTCCGAAATTCAAAGTTTTCTGTTTGACAGAAGCAAGTACACTCTTGCACAAGCTAAAGCGTGGATAAAGGCTCACGACTATCATATTAGCGAATCATGGCTTGTAACTGATATTAGTGTCGGTGTAAATTATCTTGAGTTTGAAGAAACTTTGATTACACCAGAAATGGAAGATGAACTACTCAAAACAGAAAAAATAGATGTGCTCACAATAAAGAAAGAAACTTGGGAGTGGATGTTTGAATAATGATAATCGAAGAATCTATGAAATTTGATTTTGAATACACTTCTCCAATATTTATTGATATTGAAGAAAGTGCCACAGGTGTAGCTATGGTTACTGGAACTCTTTTGAGTGAAGGAATTTCTAGGAACGGTAATGAATATACTCTTGATGAAATGGAACAAATAGCTAAAACTGCTAAAGGTGTTCCTATCTATTTTGGAACTGAAACAAGAATTAATCCAAATACTGGATTGATGACTAAAAACATGCACAGAAATTTCAAAGAAGATTCTTATGTAGGAGAAATTACCGAAACGTGGATTGACAAAATTGCTAGAAAAATTAAGTTCAGAGCACACATTATTGGTAATTCTAATTTTCCAAATCTGATTGAAGAAATCAAAAAGGGTTGGGGCGTTAGTATCGGCGGAAAAGGAATAGGTAAAACATTTTTCGATTCGGCTGGTAGAAAAATTACAAAAATAATAAATATGATAGTAAACCACGTTCAACTATTAACTCCCGATATGCCATCTGGTGTTGAAGACGCTAAGATAGAAACTGCTGAACCAAAAGTTATTCAAGAATCTTTAGAATGGGTTGTTGAAGAAGAACTAATCAAAAACATTCATATATCGCTCTAGGCAAAAAACCACTCTATAAATTTTTCTTTTACGTTTTGTTTTAGTCTAAAGTTTTGAAATGCATTCAGACAGGGTATGCAGAGAGTAATGATATTATTTGTGGCGTTATTATCTATGTTTTCATCTATGTGGTAGAACCCAATATTTTTGTCTGAACCACACTTTTCACACTTAGTAAGTAACGTGAATGCTTCTCGTTTTCCAACCCATTCTTCAAAATGTTGAAATTGTGCGGCTTTAGTTTTCTGGAAAAGTCCTTCCATCAATACTTGACGTATTATTTTTGAGCGGCTGGTATTCATAAAAGCGGCATATTGGTCTATTAAATCATCTAATGTTTCTCCTAATCGTATGGATGTATTTTGTCTTTCTGTTTTCTTTACTGCCATATATTATCACTTGGTAAAGAGTGTGTAGAACGACTATTTAAATCTTTTGTAATAACTTATCGATTTTTGTAATACGTTTTCCATAACATTTATATAGTAGGTTCGTTACTGTATATAACAATAAAGTTAAGGAGTAAAAAAATATGCCAGAAGAAAATAAGGAACAAAATCCGCCAGTTAAGGAAAGGGGACAAGAGATACATGTGACAGTCGATAATGAACAAACCAAGATTCTAGTTCAACAGTTGGCACAAGCTCAAGCAGAGAAGAAAGCCGCTGAAGAGAAGTTGGCAAAACTTGAAGCCGACAAGAAAACACAAGATGAAGCCTCAAAGAAACTTGGTGAAGAAACCGAAGACCTTAAGAATAAACTTGGCATAATTGCCGAGAAAGAACTTGACAAGAAACGTAAGGCTGTTACTGAGCAAGCAAAAACTCTTCTGAAAGATGATGCTCGTGTGAAGGAAATTGAAGCCAAACTGAGCACTCCCGAAGGAATCGCCGCAATGGAGTACACAATGAACGTTCTTGAAAAGTCTTTGAAGATTGGTCAAGAAGAGCAGAAAGCATATGTGGAAGGTGAACGTAAGAAAGCAGAGGAAGCCGCAAAAGTCGCTGAAGCCGCTAAAGCCGCTGGACAACCAGCACCCGCTGGAAGTGCACCAATGAACGCCGCCCAGATGGGTAATGCACAACCTACAGATTTGATGCATATGAAGTTCGACAGTTACCAAGCAATGGTTCGTTATCTACATGAAGTAGAAAGTGGTTCAGATAAGGAACGAGCCGCCGAAGCAAAGGTCGCTTTGGATGAGTTACTAAAGAAATGGGCATCATTGGTTAAGCAAGGCTATGATTCGATGAGAGGTGCAGAACCTATGGGTAAAGACCAACCATTGTTCAAAGATTTGCTAAAGAGCAGACGTGCACAAGAGGAACTTAAGCGTAGAGAGCAAGGTAAGAACCCAGAGAACGTAACAAATTAAGGTGAATGATTATGACAGACAAAGAAAAAGATGAATATCCGCTCAGTCCAATGCACAAGCATTTTAAGGAAGTAGTTTGGATACAATTGGTGCGAGAACATTCTCAATCAGGTGGAGAAGATGGACTAATTCATCGTATGAAATGGCTATTCCAACAGCAAGACTTTCCATGTGATGCATGTCACTCAAGCGAAAAGGTAAAGTTTATGGTTCTTCCAACAGGTGTTTATCGTTCATGTGATAATGAAGGATTCACCGAGAAGATTGAAGCTATAGACTATGGTGAAAGAGGTTACGAAGCTATTTTGCTTGAAAACTATATTTGCGTCACAAATGAAGAAGCAATAGCCGTCATCAAGAGATATAAGCAAGAAAAGATATATCTTGATGAAGAGTCTAGGATACGTCTTCCTGAATATAGACTTCCAAGAAAAACTGGACGGAAACCGAAGAAAGAGTAAATGCTTACTCTTCCCCATTTTACTTTTTTTGTTTTTATAACAAATATTGGTTTTTGTATATAACTAAAATTGTCTAGTAAGACTTATATAGGTGATTGTAGTTATTAATCAGTTGATTAATAAAATCAAGGAGAATAAAAACATGACTGAATATACAATTGAAGAGACCTTAACTGCTTCTACCGTTGTTTCTGGACTAGGTGCGACTCCGTTTCTTATATACAGCGAAGTGTTTGAACTGCCACGCCGACCTCTTGTTTTCCTGTCTCTGCCACTTGAAGACTTTTCTTTGATTGGTAGCACAGGCAACACGATTAGGGGTATGTTCCTCACTCACATGTATGCAAGCACAATTACGGAAGCAAACCTAGTTAATCCATCAGTCGGTATGGTCGCCACAACTAAGGGTGTGAGTAATTGGTACGTATCCGTAACGGACCCAATATTCTCTGCCACAAACTTGTCGGACATACTGCTTGAGGATTTCCCGAACATTGAATGGGTTAGAATCCATTTGAGAAACATGGGACTTGCAATTATGGAGTATCTTGACGCATCAGTAGCAGATTTGTTTGAGGCGGGTGCTGGTTCAACATATTCTACCACGGCTCACTTGACCTATGGTAGCGTTGTTAATGCACTAGCATCGATGGAGAACGTAAACTGGGTTGTCGATGTCGCCAATCCCCCGTTCCTTATCGTAGCCCCTGACTCTGCCGCACTAATGTTGCAAGACACTCTGTTCCTTGACTCAAAGAGATATACCCTCTATGACTTGGGCAGAATGATGGAAGGAGAAATTGGCATATACGCTGGTTGTCGTGTTCTGAAGTCACCTTTGCTTGCTGGAACATCTGTGGGTGGAACTCCAAGCGATGTGAACATGAGCGTTGACAAGTATGCGTTCATTGTCTTCCCGAACGATACAGGTCGTGGTCCCGTTGTAATGATGGCGTGGAAGCGTAGGCTAGAAACCCGAAACTTCTACTGGACACAATGGGGATACACATACTATGTGTCGAGCGTGAGAGCCAAGCCAGTTTTGGTCCAGAGCACAGGAGTTTGCAAGATAACTATTACAACTACGCCTTAGTTTGGGAAACCAAGCTAAGTAGTAGCTAGTAAGTTATCTCCCCTAATTTTTTTTTATCAAATTTTGTATAGTGGAAACGATGCATTTAAATAGGAGACTTTCATTATTATAGTGATTAGGGTGCGGGCTGAATCCTTGTTTGGATGATGCGGGCATCGAAGGTGAAAAAGTATGGTTAGCGTACGAGATAAACAGTCTAATCAAATTATTTCCTCAACTGCTTTAGGGTACTGGTCAACAGAAGACCAAGTGTACTCTGTAACAGGAATGAGTTCGAATGTTGTTCAAAAAATGAGTGGAAAAACTGTAAGTGAAGTAACCGCTTTTATTCAGAACTTTATTAAAACAAGTGACCAGAGAATTCGTCATAGAATGGGTCTTCCCTATACTATTAGGAAAGAGTTTCACGTTTTCCACTTTAATGAACAATTCAGAGAATTTGGTCCAGCAGAAGACCAGTATGAATTCTTTGATTATTATGACCCAACTGACAGAGTAGAAAAAGTTTTTGCTATTTATTCTAACAAGAAACGAATGAAATATCCTTTCCCGAAAAACTGTGATGACCTAACAGAAGATACTACAGTTGTAAGTACGGAAACTGCAATAGACAATATGCAATGGGATATTACTGGCGATAGCGTTTCAATAGAAACAGTAATAGGATTCACAGGTTATACTAACTGTGTTCCCGCTGATATTGGAGATGTTGTATTAATGGATGCTTCTCCTACACCAATACCAATAGGAACTTTGTATTCTTATGATAATATTAATCAGATATGGACTATTACTGTTTCTATTAATACACTTATTCCCGCTGGTTCAGTTTTATCTACAGATACTCTTGGGCACGGGGGCATAACTGTAACTGATTCAATATTTTCTAATAATAGTACAATTTTAATGAAAGATATAACTGATTTTATGGCTGGTACTGCAAGTCTAAAAACTATTGTTGCTGGCTCAAACGGCGGCTCAATATTGTTTCCAAAAACTCAGAATTTGCAGAAACAACAATATCCGTGGGATTATCTTTCATTCTGGATGAAAACTTCAGACCCAAATGCAAAGTTCACTTTCAGAATGTATGACGTTCTGGGACGAAGTGTTTCTCAGGAATTTTATTGTGGAAACAACAACTTTAACATGACATTAGGATTTAATCCAGCGTTAACTAATGCTTGGCAAATTGTTGCTCTGAAATTTATGTGTATGACAGGTTATGCTGGTGGAGTAAATTGGGTGTTTGTTCCAGTTCAATATTTCACAATAGAAGTTGATAGACCGTGCACATTCTGGATTGATAATCTCAACTGGAACGATGGAATATTCTTTACAGCACCAAAAGGATTATTGTGTTGGGCTAGAAGTGAAATCTCTGCTATTGCTGATGAACTCGAAGTAACTTACTCATTTGACCCGTTTAAGCAAGAAGTTCCAGAAGATATAAGTTTTGGTTCAGCAAAAATGGCTGGAATATTGCTTCTTGAATATCTAATAGGAATTAGACAACGTTCAACAGCATTTACTCAATCTTCAGACGCTTTAGCAACATCTCCTGATAAAGAAACTTTAGAGTTTACTAAAGCCCGTTTGGAAAGAGAAGTTGACGAGTTTCTAAGTGGAATAGGATTTAAAAGCTATTCAGGCATCGGGGCGGAAGGTTAAATATGACATTACATAATAAAGGTGCTGGAATAGACGCACTACTTGTTTCCTCAAATGAGGGTAGAATGACGGCAGTAAAAAATAAAATGTTAGAAATCATTTCTGGTGCAGACCCTTCACTTCTTCCACAGAACACTCATGTTCGTGGAGATTGGAAAATAGCAATAAATTATCTTGAAACAAATTATCCAATTGTAACACTTCGACTTGGCAATGTAAATGTGATAGAACAAATTTATGGAAGACAAATGAGTGCAACACGGCGTGGTCATTATGTAGCTTATTCTTTTTCAGCACACGTTTGGGCAGAAAAATCATATCAGTTGTTTGATGAAGGGGCTGATGAACATCAAACACAAGCACGACTAGCAAGTGACTTGGCTGACATAATCATTGATACACTTGAAAAATATAATGGAGATGAAACTTCAGGAATATGTTACTTTGATAATATAACTGCAAGAGAGTCTGAACCTGAACGTGGACCCCAGCGGCTTACTCGCATCATCATAGAAGGAATGATATTAGTTAAACGTCCGTTGGTTTAGAAATGTCTATTAGGCATCCACCATTTTATAAAGAACATTTTGAAATGGTTCAATTGAGAAAATATATGACCCCATTATTTTGAATATTGATGCAGAATTGTTAATGAAGGATATTTTGAAAAATGGTTTAAATCAACCATTACAAGTTACTAAGATGGGAGACTTATACAGAATTTTAGATGGAAATCATAGATTGAGAGCGTTAAAAATATTGGGTTGGACAAAAATTCCCTGTATGGTTTTAGACGGAAAATGGCAATAACCGCAATCTTTAAATACTAGTAAGCCATTTTCATTATTCGTGAACGTAGTGACAAAGAAACTTAAAGACCTAAATACTGTCTTATCAGATATTCACAATGATGCTAGAAAAATTGGTATTCCAATTTGTATGCTTCCAATGACAATATTTCTATGGATAGATACAAACCAGAAGACTTGTGCTCCTATTGTTGGACATATAGAAATTAACTTTTGTGGAACAATAAATGAGGAAAAACTATTTTCAATAATTCAAAGTATTGACAAGGTTACACCTGTTTCAATGATAGTTATTGAGGGGCATTTTAAAGTCTATCGTAAAGTCTATAGTGTTACTAAGACTGAAACGTTCATGAATAAACCATGTGGGGAATGTTAATGGGAGAAAATCCAGAATCATCGAATATAGTATCACCACCTGAAGAGAACAAAGAGAAAAAGAAAAATATTCTTTCTTTAGTTATTGATTTAGATGAACTCATGAAGTTTCCAAAAACAGAAGTACCAGAAAATCAAACTGTTTGGCAAACTAAGGAAGATATGAGTGAAGACTATATAAAACTAAATCAAAATCTTCAAGTGTTGGCTATATATATTGCCAGATGTTGCAATGAGGGAGCAGAAGTTAAAGACCATATTAACAAACGACTAATGCTTATAAGTACGGTTATACGTGTAATACTTGAAAACTTGAATATTAGCGGTTATGATTGTTATGGTCTTTTGACTGAAATACTTCAAGATTTTTATCTAAAAATTAATGGACGAAGACACATTGAGAAGTTTCTTAAAGAAATAATAAAGGAGAAAGAATGTATAAGTCAAATTAAATCAAGAGATTATACGAGTTGAAAAATATGACAGAAAATCAAAACCAAAAAGAATCTCTTCCAGTTGATGAAGCCATTCAGGTAATAGACTATGTGACCATCTATAAAACTTCTAAATGGTGGTGTGCGGTTTTGCTCGGCAACATGTTCGGGCATGATAAGATAATGGTCTATCTCTGGCAATGGAACGATAAAATGAACGGCTGGAAGCGAAAACAAAAAATGGGCATCAATTTCGAAAAAGATTGGGAAAATATCAAAAAGGCAGTAGATGGGTTTATGCCTAAAATTAGGACGGCGACAGGTTAATGCCAGAAGAAACACAAAGACATATTCAAGATATTATAGGTGAATTGGCTGACCAAAAAGAAAAGAAGATTGTCCAATTTTACAAAGACCATAAGGGTAAAAAGATAAAACCAGTTGACCCATTTGCGGCATATGAGAAGGAACAGGGACAAGTCAAACTTAAAACTGGAACGCTTATTGACGAAATGGTAGGCGGCGGATTTGAGGCTGGGGCATCAATGCTTCTTTTTGGAGAATATGGTTCTGGAAAGACTGAAACTTGTTTTACAATTGCGGTTTTATGTCCAGATACAGTTATTTTCATTGATTGTGAAGGTTCATTTAGGTGGTCCAGAATAAAGGAAATGTGTGATTCCAGAGACTTAGATTACAAGGTTGTCTTTGCAAAAATTAAACTGTTTCAACCAGCAAATTGGGTTGAATTAATGATGACTCTCGCTCAATTACCATCGCCAGCAGATGAGGGTATAGGAAAGATTGGTGTAATAATAATAGACTCATTGACTAAACTTTTCCGTGGAATAGAGTTTGCTGGACGACAAGAACTTCAAGTGAAACAACCACCTATTAGAGAACTAATGATAACTGGAACAGAGATAGCAAAAGCATATGAATGTGCTTTGATATTCACTACCCAAATCTATGAATCGCCTAATGCTAGTGCGTTTATGCCAAAATGGGCAAGTTTCAAAGCAGTTGGTGGAGCATCAATAGAACACCAAGCCTCATATGTAATGTTTCTAAGACGGGCACAGGGAAACGTTCGTATTGCACGACTGACAGATTCAGATTGGAAACCTTTATCTGAACGACCTTATCTAATAACAGTAAAGGGAATCGAAGATTTGCCAGATACGGAAACTGCAAAGAAAGTTATTGAAAAAGCAGAAGAATATGAGAAAGAATTAGCAGACAAATTAAGAGATAAAAAGAAGAAGGGCGACAAAGAAGAACCAGTAGAAAATAAAGGCGACCAAGAAACAATAACACACACATCAACGACTTAGGTGAGAAAATGGGATTTACTTATACACCGCATATCGAAACTATTCTTCGTGGTAGAGGAATGTTTAAGGATGGAACACTAAAATGTTGTGCTATTCATTGTATTTTTGAAGTAGAAGGAAAAAAGGGATTTGGAAGAGAAATAGTAGTTATGGGTAGTGTAAATTGTCCAAATTGTAAAGCACCAGTTGTTTACCCAGATGATTTGGAATTTCAGGAAACAACACAAAAACCTTTACTTAAATGTCCAGCTTGTAAAACACAAATTTCATTAGTTCTAATTAAATGGACTCAAGATGTGGTTTCAAAACATCACAGAGACAAACATCTTTATTATCATAAAGAATGTCATGAGAAAATGTATTATGATGTGTCCACATGAGTAAGAAAGAAAAAGTTAAGAAAACTGGATACCGAATAAGGTATGCGGGTGCTCACGGTGGGGGTTGTGTTGTTGTATTACAAGAAGACCCACGTAAGGGCATATGCGAAGCGTGTGGTAAATCAATTGCAAATGGTGAAATTAGAATGACAGCCCTTCATCATTGGTGGTATGAATTTCAACCCAAAACAGTTAAGGAAAATCCAATACTAGCAACCAAGAATACAAGTGAACTTTGTTTTGGTTGTCATCAAGTGGCAGATGCTATTCGTGCTCTACTTTATGCTAATCCAATTCGTGTTGCTCAAGTAGCTGAACTTCTTCGTGGAGAACCAAGAGAAAAGTTTATAAGGGTGCTTGACGAAGTATCTAGAAGACTAAAAGAACAAAATATTGATTTGGCAAAGAAAATATTGGAGATGGGAAAAAATGGTACATGCACAAGTTAAAGCCTATTTAGCACATACGTTTAAACATCGTAAATATGTTAAAGAAAAACTAACATTTCTTGTTAATGCTATAGGAATTGAAACTAGAAATCCATTCTATGAAATAGACGGTTCAACTAAACGGAAAGAAGTAGAATTGGCAGATAGGGTTGAAATTCAAGGACTTAGTACGTCAGATATAGCAAGGCAAGCAATATCTCAAGATGACAAAGATAAACAAAAATGGATTAGAATGGTTCGTTCTAATAGTAGTACAATAGTTCCAAGAGATTTACATTTTATTAATAGAACCGATTTTACTATTGCCTATTTGACAGACATTAGTTGTGGAACGTGCAACGAAATTTTCTATACTGGCGTAATTAAAAGAAGACCAGTATTCTTATTGACAAACAATCCAGAAGTTTATGAGCACCCGTGGATAATCTATTCATGCCGTTTTGGAAAGATTTGCAAATCTGAAGAAGAATTAAAGAGGGCGTTGAAGAGAAAATATGGGTAAGGACGACCACGTTGATAAACAAACATTTTTGATAGAATTCTTTGGAATGTTAGGTAGAGAATTGGGGGACCCAGCACAACATTTTACAGATAATCCTAATGATATATTTCAATTTATAGAGGATTGTCGTATTCAGAAAAAACCAGCATTCATTTCTGTTAATCCTAGAAATGCTCATGAGAAAATTTCTGGAATAGAAAAATTATTCTTTGATTTTGATTATGCAGATAAAACATTTGTGAAAAAGTTGGAACAAAGGATAAAAGACCCAATTAAACGTGAAGTAATTTATGAGAAACGAAAGAAGAAACTTCAAAAAGAAGTTGCACATTTTCTTAGAAAAATTGAGGGATTCCATATTACTCCTATGGTAATAAAAACTAGAAAAGGTTTTCATATTCATATTTATCTTGACAGAGTTTATAATGTGAAAGGAGATGATGAACTTCTTAAGGAAACTTATTATCAACTTCAACTTACATTTATAAAAAGTAAGAAAAGTGGATATACATTCATGGATACTTCTGTTCTAGGCGACCATAAAAGGTTATGTAGAATACCTACATCAATTCATCAAGAAACTGGCGAAGAATGTTATCTGATAAAACGAGTAGAAAACGATAGTATTGAAAAAGACAAACTTCACGGTATAGATTTCTACAGACAAAGTGGTTTAAAAGAAGAAGATTGGATTGATGCAGTTAGAAGAGCAATTGATAAAATGGCAAAAGATAAGGCAGATTTTCTTAAAAAGGAACAAGAACGGGAACTTTATCATAAAGATAATTGGGAAGTTGCACATGGTTTCGTGGGCGAGATTAGACCTTGTTTCAAGAAAAGAATAGTATCTGGGGAGATGTGTCACCAGATGCGTCTAGCTCTTTTGATAGAAGCGTATTGGGCTGGGTTTAAAACTCAAGAAAAAATATTAGAAGTGTTTAAAGGTCTTCACGATTTTGATGAGAAAACTTCACGGGAACAAATTGAGTGGTTTTGGAAAAATAAAGTTCCAGAAATAGAAAAGAGTGGTAAATGGAAACCGTATCGTTGCACAACAATTGACGACCTCAATTGGTGCGACCAATCACAATGTCCAATATATATACGAAGGAAAGAAAAATATGAACAAGAATGCAAATAAGAGGAATTATTAAATGGTATCTAAAGTTAGAAAAAATCGAAGAAACCCAAAGGAAATCCCACCAGAAAAATGGGATACTGATTTAGAAAATTTGAGGCGACAATACGAATATGGTGAACGGAAAAAACGAGAAAAATAAGAAGGGTAATAGTTAATCATAACCTTTTTTGTATATTTCACGACAAACAAAAAGGGGTTAATATTCTTGGTAACTAAAAAACGAAACAAAAAAGGGGAAAATCAAGCCATTCAAGCAATTAAAAATCAACATTCAAATTATAAGTGGATTAAATATATGTTTTGTTATTTAGATGAGATAGATGCTAGACTAGATAAGATAGAAGAGATTCTTGGAATCCGTAAGGTTAATAAGGGAGAAGTCGAACAATCTAATAAGGTTGGTACACCATGAGCGAACCTAAAAAGAAAATTAGAACATTTGTAACTGGTGCAACTAGGGATACTAACCAAAATAAACCAGATTATGAAGGTTTTCTTTCTCCATTGGTAATGAGGAGATATGGAGAATATATGAATAAACATAGGTTACAACCCGATGGAAAACTTAGAGATAGTGACAATTGGCAAAAGGGGATACCTAAAGAGGAATATATAAAAAGTGCATATAGACATTTTTTGGATTGGTGGCTCTTTCACAGAGGTTATGATGGAAGAGAAAATATAGAAGAAGCCCTAATGGGTCTCTTATTTAACACTATGGGCTATACACATGAATTATTAAAAGAAAAAGGCTATTGTAGTAAGGGAAGAAAAAATGTACAAAACCAAAGAAAAACGAAAAGAGTACGCTAGGATTTATTATTTGAAAAATAGAAACAAAATAATTCAAAGAAATAGGAAACACTATCAAGAAAATAGAGATGAAATTATCCGAAGAGGTAAAGAATACAGACATACTTCTCACGGTAAAGCTGTGTTATTGGCTAAAAAATTTGGCATCTCCTTTGATGAGGCATCTAAGTTCTTGGAAATTAAAGAGTGCGAAATCTGTGGTAATTCAGAAAGGTTGGCTATTGACCATAACCATAGAACAGGTAAAATACGGGGCAGATTATGTTGGAGATGTAATAGAGCAATGGGGGCGTTTAAAGATTCTTCCGAAATATTACAGAGAGCGGTTGATTATTTAAAGAAAAATGGAGAATGATGTGCCTTAATGTTTAATATTATGGGATATTTGCACGAAATAGAAAAAGCAAAATTAAAGAAGAGTTAATGACCAGTTTTTCCATCATTATCATCCTTTTTTGACAGTTATTGAGTTGTTTTCCCGAAAGATTTATATAGCAGTTTAGCATATTATTATATGGTGTTCAAATTATGAGTACAAAGGCAAAGTCTAAACCTAAACGTAATCCAGCACATTATTCTCCTAAAGACTTGAAGGAATACATTGTAGAAGAGTCTGAAAGAACTGGCAGAAGCAAGGATGAAATTCTTGAAGATACATTTCATGATGGTTATGTGGTCGTTAGTGAGTCTGCCGATGGACAATTTAAAGTTGAGGGTGGACAACTTTTCAAGACAATAAGTGAAAAAACAGATGACCTAACAGAGTGCCGCCGATTACGAGAAAGATTTGGTCCAATAGGTGCTTGTATTGATTACATTAAAGATGTAATTATGGGAAGCGGTTTTGACGTTATGGTTGATGATATACATGATGAACATCAACAGAAAGTGAAAGAAGAAATATTGAAGTGGATGAAAATAATTTATCAAGATGTTTATACAGTTGGACTTAATTCACTTCTTAATATTCTTGTTGATAATGCTTTGACTGATGGATTTGCCGCCGCTGAAATAGTTTATACTAAAGAAACCGAAGACTTCTTCATGAAATATGCTAAACCTATAACATCCTCAGTTATGTCACAAGAGGGTGGAAAACTTGCTAAATCAGATTATACTTCATATGAAATTAGGGAACCTCAATGGAGTGAATTGGGGGGAATAGCTAGACTGAAAATATTTTTGGATGCACCAACAAGATTGAGGCTTATGCGTAGGGGAAGAACGTGGGAAGCTGATTATTGGGTTCTTGACCAACCTAACGTTGCTGGTGCTCAGGGTGGAATGCAATCAGCTACTCAGAAAAATCTTCAGCAAGGTACGCCTATGCAACTTACAAGTGATGATTTAGTAAGAAGCACATTGCCGAATAAAACTAATAGTTCACTTGTTAAACCATCTGCTTATTTCTTGCCGTGGCAAATATTTTCTCTTGCAGTAATTCGTAGAACTTGGCTAGAGAAGGGACCAAGTATAATTCTTCCAGCGTTAAAAACTGCTCAACTGCTTGAAAAGATTATGAATGCAGTTGGAGAAGGAATTTACAGAGCGGGTAACAAGAAATATTTCATCATATGTGGAACAAAAGACCGTCCGTGGGGTGGAATACACATTAGAAACTTGCTGTCACAAATTAAAGATGCTTCTGAGAAAAACTGGTCAACAATTCCAGTTCCAGCGGGCTTCGATTTGAAAGAAGCTGGTGGTACAGTTTTTGAGGCACAAAACGCCATTAACTATTTCTTGAGAATTATTGCTGGTATTATGCATGTTAGTCCATCAGTTTTAGGATTGGATGCTCGTGAAGCAGTAAAAGGAATTCCTGATTTTACTCACTTAAGATTGAAGGAAGAATTTCGTTCACAGATACAGACACAACTTGTTAGACTTCATATTTGGGCAACATATGGTCAACAAAAACAAAAGCAAGGCGGATATAATGAACCTCAATGGATTCCAGAATTGAGGGTCAAAACAGAAGATTTACTTAATCCAGCAGACCGTTTGAAACTTGATATTGATATTCTTAATGCGGCTAACCCAGTTATGCCACAAACAAAACTTGAGGTTGAACGTGATATTGTAAAAACTAGAGGATGGGAAGTTGACCTTCCAACTCAACAAGATTATATGAAAGAACTAAAAAAGAAACAAGACGAAGATGAAGCATTTAAGAAACAACAACGAGAACTACAATTACAAAACGCTAAAGAGCCTAAAGTTATAGAGTCAAAAGACAAAACTATGGGTTCACCTTCACCGCCTAGTCAAGAGAAACAACAAAAACGTCTTGAAGGGGGAGTAAGTACACGAAAGACTGATACTGATGCAACATCTAATCCACCTAGAGGAAACACTAGAATTCCAAGAGAAGCTAGACGACAAATTCAAGAGTCTTTAGCTAATGTTAATGTTCCAGAAACTTTGAAGGGCGGTGATACTTTTGTTGTTAGTAATCCGTTTAGTGGTGCTACTAGAGATGCTTCAAAGAATGAGTTTGCGGGAATAACAATAGAAGTTAAAGAACTAAATGATGCAATTGCTGGATACAACAGAGACTTAACAAAAATTTACATGGACCCGCTTATTCCAGTAGAATATTATAAGCCTATAATTGCTCATGAAATTTTTCAATATATTCTAGAATTTAAGATGGGTGTTGCTTACAAGAAATCTGAAGAGATGGCTACAGAATTGGAAGACAGTCTTTGTGCTGAATTAGGAATAAACCCAAATGTTTATGAGAGAAAATGTAAAGAAGTTATGGCACAGGTTTCGAAGAGAATTGGTGTGGAAAATCCTATAGATATTGTAAAGCATAAAGAAGAAATTCAAGAGACTAAACAAGAGAAATCTCAGAAAGTTGAGTTGACAATCAAGACTGAACCTATAAAAGTAGAACAACTTAAAACCGAGAAGCAAGATAAGTTAGAAATTACTTTGAAGGATGACCCAGATAAAAAGAAAGCCAATGAAGAAATACATGAAAAGAAAAAGAAAATCTTGGATAGATTAAATGAACAAATTAGTAAAGAAGGTGAAAACTAATGAGTGAACAAATAGACGGTTTAAAAATTTATGCTGACTCAGGATGTACTCAACTTGTTTCAACTATTGAATGGAATAATTCTATAAAGATTAAACTTGCTGATGGGACAGAAAAAGTTCTTCCTAATACTGTTCGTGGCGGCGAAAGTGCAACTGCTACAGTATGGATTAGAAACGAATCACAGTATGACTATGGCATAACTGGAATATCTTTCGATGACAGTCGTGTTCAAGTGATTCTTTCTTCTGCTTGGGTTTATCCTAGCCGACCAACACAAATGACTATAATATTTCCAGTTCCCCAAAATCCTACAAAAGATGATATTATAAAAGCTGGAAAAATAAGCATATTAGGCTACTATATCTATAAATCCTAGGTTTTTCTTTTTTTGTTAAAGTCAAGCAAAAGGTTTATATAGTAGATTAACTATGTTATTTCTTGGTAGATGAAAATGTCTCAAGAAATTTATGAAAACAGATTTGAAAAATATAGAACAATTCATCGTGAAGAAATTAATAAAAAACAAACCGAACACCGTAAAATCTATCCTATGACCATAGAAGAACTTGAGAAAAAACGAGCATACGAACGGACTTATTATAGAACACATCTTGAAACTAGAAAACTTGCTAAAATGGTGTTTAGACGAAAGATGAGAGTTAAAGCTATTGAACTTCTTGGCGGTAAATGTTGTCAATGTGAAGAGTCTGATATTCGTTGTTTGCAAATAGACCATGTTAATAGTGGTGGACGACAAGAGAGATTGAGAATGGGTGTTTACGCATATTATAAAAAGATTATTGAAGACACTAAAAATAAAACGGGAGAATACCAATGTCTTTGTGCTAATTGTAACTTCAAAAAACGTGATAACAAAAATCGTTTAATATAGTAGAAAGGTTTATATACTTCATTCTCTATACTTTGTCTTGCTTTAAATAGCAAGAGGAATGAGAAAATCGTTGCTACGGTTTTAGTTCAAGAAGTAACAGGTGGAAGTAATGGAAGTCCTACCTATCAGACCGTTACAAACAGAGTCAGATTAATGACTACAGATGCTTTTACGAACCAAACAACTGCACAGACAACAAACCCAGTTATTATACCTTCTGGTGCTGGTGCTGGATATGATTCTGGCGACTTCAATTTTAGTTACTGGAAACACGTATGCTTAGACTTGGCTGGTTCAGGATTCACCATTACTAATATTACACACGCTTCGGATGGAACAATAGATGTTGCTGGCGGATGGACTTTTGGAACTGGTGGAATGCTTCAACGTGGAAATAGAGATGCTGGCGACCACGGTTGCCCAACTGCAAACTATATAGTAGCGGTTGGAACTGCTGGAACAACTGGCAACCCAATTGAAGATTCACATACTTACTATAGTGGACAGACAATTCCAGTAGCAGACGTAAATGACGACACGGTTGGTGTTGTTATTGACTCGGCTAGTCATAGTTCGGCTGGAAAAAGCAAGTTTATTTGCTTGCAAGTCAAAGTTTGCTATGATGCAACTCAGGGAACATTGCCCGCAAAGACCCTTACGTGGACATACGATGAGTCATAGACCTGTTAGTTCAATTCAATGGACCTATAGAAGTCCTGATACAACAGGCATCACTTATTTTTTGTAATTGCAACTGGATAAAACGTTTCAGAGATAAAGAACATAACTAACCGTAAAGTTTAAATAGTCGGCAACACTATTATCTATAGTGATATATATGTTAGACGAAAAATTTCATTCATTAGTCTATTTTTGGGTTGCCTTTTATCGAGATGGGTCTTGTCTTCCACAGTTTGATGTTAATACTGGAAAAGAAAACTCATTCAATGATATAGACCAAAGCATCTTGGACAAATTTGGGTTGTTTCCATTTAATACATCGTTAGCTGTGAATGCAAATATGGCGGCTGGGTTTGTTGTAGCAAAAGAGGTGGAAAACTTGCCATATTTTATGATGCAACTTAAAGAGAACCAACGTCTTATTTCTGTTCGAAGAAATTATATTCACTTATATATTTATCAACATTGTGACAAATGTAGTTACGATTGGCAATGGATGGGCGGTCACAAAGAGGGAGAAGTTGGCAAAGTAGGTCTCATTATACATGAAAACCATATTGTTCAAGAATGGAAAGGAAAAAAATACGGTCTTGCTATTTGTCCAAAATGCGGTTCATTTAATTCTATAGTTTGCCCCGAATGTAAAGATACTCTCATAAACGAATTAGAAAAACCTAATGTAAAAGAACATTATTTCAAATGTCCAAAATGCAACAAAGAGTATCCGAGATATATTCAAACATTTGAAAATACTATGAGAATACTTGTTTATCTTTTGGGGTATCAAACTACAGTTGATGGCAAAAACGTTAAACAGATAATGTTCATACAGGAAGATGGTACTTTCGAACTTAATGAAAACTTTAACTATAATGCTAAATAGTGGGGGTGAAATTACGCAAAAGAAAATTCATACAAAAGAATCAGTATCAATCAATGATTTTCCTGACCAACCAATACAGTTTATAGGAAAAATTATTGCTATAACTAAAGTGAATACCGAAGATATGGGACTCAAGATTTCTCTCAAGAATGGAACATATATTGAAATAAATTGTGGAAACGACTCCATTCTTTTTGGTAGATTATGTAAAATGTATGACCTTGACAAAGAAATGAAGATAATAGTAGAATAAATCATTTTTTGTTAAATGTAAGCGAAAGCCTTAAATACTCCTTTTTAATCTTGTTATCAAGAATAAAATAGGAGATACTATAAATGACAAATTGGATTGCTGGTGCTTGGACTTGCCGTAAAAGCCATTTGATTACTGCAAGTGCTGGTGCTGGAACCAAGTATCAAGTAGGAATCAAAGTCTACAAAACAACTGGTACAGATAGTACCGAAGCTGTTAATGGTACTACTTTTGGTAAGGTTTATGTTGGGACCAAATGCAGAGATGACTTTGGTGATATACGATTTACTGATGATGATGGTACTACTGAACTTGATTACTGGATGCAGACTCTTGTTTCTGGGACTTCAGCCGTATTCTGGGTTGAAGTAAAAGATAGTCTATCAACTAATGCGGCAACAATTTATGTTTACTACAACAATGCTGGTCAAACGACAACAAGTAATGGATTAAACACGTTTCTTTCATTTGATAGTTTTGAAGATGGTACTAATGGTGTTGCCCCTGCTGGATGGACCGTTGATGCTACTAACATTCCAATATTATGTTCAAGTACGGCTGCCCATATCAAAGATGGTGCTTTAGGACTAAAATCTACTAGTCTTGCTGGTAATGACACTACTCGGTCTTATCGCGGTATAACAAATTTGAATGTTGATAATTTTGGAGCTATAGAATTTGACATAAAAATTGTAACAGAAAACAACGATAAGTACCAATATATTATTCTTACTTCTACTGCTAACATAAAACTATTCTTAGCCTTCCGTAACTCTACTGCTGGTCCACCAATTTCATATCATAATGGTACTGGTTGGGTTAATATGCAGAACTATGCTACAGCAACATGGTATCATATAAAGATTTACAATATAGACTTTACTAATCGCCAATTTGATTTAGATATTGATGGAGTTAATAAGGTTTCGAATGGAACGTTATTTGCTGCTACCGCTTCGATTGATCGTTTCAACATAGCTTCTGGTGGCGGTTCTACACAACTTAATGCTCATGATAACTTGTTTGTAAGAAATCACGTTAGTCCAGAGCCAGCCCATAGTACTTGGGGAACAGAAGAAATAGAAAGAACAATAACTTATGTTACAGACGTTCTTTTAAAGAAACTTAAAATTGCAAAAACTGACTCTATAGATATTTTGCTTCAAAAACAGAATATACCAGTTACTTATAGTATAGATACAATTCTAAAATCAGGTATGATTACACAAAATATAACTTATGATATTGACATTCTACTTAAGAAACTAAATCTTACCAAGACAGACTCTATAGATGTACTATTAAAGAAAACTGATATAATTAAGACTGACTTAGTAGATGTGTTGCTCAAGAAACTTGGGGTTACAGCAACCTATTCTATAGACCTTCTACTTAAACAACTTAATATTATTAAAACGGACTCTATTGATGTATTGCTAAAGAAATTAGGTATTCTAAAGACCGAAGAAATAGACGTGTTGATTGCGTCAAGATTAGCAAAATCATATGATATTGATACTCTTTTCAAGAAATTGGGATTAACTGGAACAGATAATATAGATGTACTACTTAAGAAGTTGGGTGTAAATAAAACTGACTTTATAGACGTTTTACTTAAGAAACTAGAAGTAGAAAAGACCGACTCAGTAGATGTATTGCTAAAGAAACTTGGGGTTCCAGCAACTTATTCTATAGACCTTCTACTTAAACAACTTGGACTAACAAAGACTGATTCTGTAGATGTGTTATTCAAAAAACTTGGCGTAACAATAACGTATGAAACCGATGTTATCTTGCAATTAGACACTTCTAATAAGACATACAATATTGACGTTTTAACCAAGAAGTTGGGCATAACCAAACTATATTTGGCAGATTTGATACTCAAGAAACTAGGATTAGATGTTCCATATGAGTTGGATACTCTTCTTAAAAAGAGGGGCATAGTAGATACTTATTTGCTTGATGTTATGTTTAAGAAGTTGGGTGTTACAATAGATTACGTTGTAGATACATTAATCGCTAAACTTCAACTAAAAACAGATTCGGTAGATGTTGTACTAGAGAAACTAGGAGTTCCCCAGACTTATGATATAGATGTTATAATTACGGAAATAGGAGAAAAAATCTATGACATTGATGTTCTGTTGAAGAAGCAAGGATTAACTAAAACGGAATTGGTAGATGTTATTCTCAAAAAATTAGGATTAATAAATCAAACTCAGATAGATATAATTCTCAAGAAATTGGGGGTAACTAGAGATTATTCTATAGACGTTCAACTTTTGATTAGTAATGTACCACAGTATAATGCAGACGTTGTTCTCAAAAAAATAGGCATAGAAAAATCTTATGTGATTGACGCTCAAATAGCTAGTATAAAAACAAAGGACTATTCTCTTGACGTTCTCTTTCTGAAAAGTATGAGTAAACCCTACTCAATTGATATAATCATTCTAAATAAAGCTGGACTTCCATATAGTATTGATGCAATATTTAAGAAACTTGACATTTCTGAAGATTATCTAATAGATGCTATGCTTCAAAAGAACAATATTCCTCTGGCGTACGTGATTGATGTTATTACAAAGAAATATGGCATATTTAAAGACTACACAATTGATGTTCTATTCGAAAAGATGGGTCTTACTGAACCATATAGTATTGATACAATGTTTAAGAAACTAGGTATTCCTTTAAGTTATAGTTTAGATGTTGTTCTAGAAAAAATAGTTGGAATACCCTATGCAATAGACGTTCTATTCAAGAAGATGAAGTCTATAATATATAGTATAGATACTCTGTTAAAGAGGAAAGACATTTCCGTTGATTATTTGATAGATACTATTCTTCATTATTATTTGGCATCTAACTATAATATAGATGTTATTTTGAAGCGACCTAATAACCAAGTTAATTATCTGCTAGATGTTATACTTGTTTCAGCAATCATAAAACTTTATGGCGGCGGTAAACCAGAAGAAAGATACATTAGGGTAGAGTATATAGACCGCAACTTTGTGATACGTGTTAAACCGCTTAAAGTAATTTCTGCACGTCAAGAACAAAAGATTTCTGCTAAAGAATTAAACGTTAGGTCTAAAGAGATAAAGAGCGAACATAAAGTTTCTTCTAAACTAAACGTGATGGTGAAGAAAACACATCATGTTCTCGTAACATCATTAGTCGTTTTGAAGGAACATTCTAATTTGGCTTCTGTAACTGGACTACAAATTCCTGTAAATGTTTCTATCCAATATGATGTTTATCCGCTTAAAATTGTTAAAGGTAAAACGAAGGAAATAGACACTTCACCGTTAAATGTTTTGAGAGAAACAGAAAATACTTTTTCACTCTCTTCATTAGATACTCTTTCAGAGATTACTTATTTGTTTTCAGTAACACAGTTGTCAACTAAAAAGAAGAAGACTAATAAGGATAAACGAAAGAAAATTATGGACCTATTAGATAAACTAGACAAATTGGATGATTAATCCGTAAAGTTTAAACCATAATGTTTATAAGCCAGTAAGACCCTATTTCTTTAAGTGATTAAGTAAATGCCGTCATATTCACAAGAAATAGAAGATTTAAAGAACCAAATTGGTCAGTTTTTGAAGGAACCTAAATGGCGAAAGAGTGTTGACGATTATATTGCTGGAAAAACTGAAGACATTATTATTAACTTGGACGATTTAGCAGAATACCAAAAGGCTGTGGCTCAAAAGATAATTGATAACGCATCAAAATTTGGGATGTCGGCTCTTGAAGATGCTGTAATTAGCGAAGTTGTAAATACAACAATCGGCTCAAAAACGATTGATAAAACTCATATAAGCATAATTGGAACAGTTTCGCAAAGTTTGATTCATGAGATTGGAGCAAAGGATATTGGGAGAATAGTTAATGTTCACGGTCTTGTAAATAAAACCGCCTCAATTCATCCTATGTATTTAGAAGCTGTATTTAAATGTGTATTATGCGGGAAAGAATCTCAACTTATTGTGCAAGAAAATCCGTGGTCATTAACTAAACCTATGCCGAAATGTGAAGGTTGTGACGAACGGACAACTTGGGAACCTGTACCGCAATTAAGCGAATTAATGGATAGTCAAGAATTTACTCTTCAAGAAAGTTATGACGATATTTCCAGTAACAAAATACCTAGACCTATACGATGCATCACATTTAAACATCACATTTTAAATTATGTAAATTGTGGAGATGATGTAGAAGTATTATGCATCGTAAATGCTATGTCAGCTACACAAAAGTTTACTAAAACCAAATTTAACATAATCTACTTAGAAGCACTCTCTATTACTAAAAAACGTAAAGACCCAGAATCAATGGTATTTACAGTAGAAGAAGAACTTCAAATGAAGGAATTGACTAAAGACCCAGAAATTTACAATAAAATGATTAACTCTCTTGCTCCTTCACTTTATGGGCACGAGAATGAAAAGGAAGCTGTTCTCTTAGCTATTTTTGGTTCACCAGAAGAGAAAAGAGAAGACATTGTTATTCGTGGAAATATTCACATTCTTATGGTTGGCGACCCAGCGTGTATTGTAGGTGATAGTAGAATTGCTTTATATGATGGTATGATGCCAAAAATAAATACTTTAGGAAGTTCACATTTAGAAAAAATTAATTTGCAAATTTTCTCAGCTAAAGGATGCGGCAAATATGGAATTGCAGATGAATTTCATAGATATGAAAATCAACGTATTTATGAATTAATAACTGAAAGTGGAAGACGACTTGTTGGGACATATAATCAACCTCTAAAAGTAAAAGAAGGATTAAACAGCGAATGGAAATGTATGGATGAATTGAAAGAAGGAAGTGAAATTAGAGTTGCTACTAAAATACCATGTTATAAAAAAACTTCGCCAATTTCTAAAAACCTTGCCGCATTATTTGGTTATATGTTTTCAGATGGATATAGTCAAAAATATAGAGTAGGATTTGTAGTAAATAATGAAGAAACTGATTTGATTCCCATTATACAAGAAAATCTTAAGACCGAATTTGGAAAAATTGCCACAATTGAGCCTAAAATGACAAATTCTAATAATCCACAATTAATATATTATCTAGTTGTCAATGATAAGAATATCGCCTCATTATTTGATAGAGTAAAAATTCTCGAAACGTTATTCAATTGTGCAAATGATACGTTAGCTATTGCATTGTCTTGGATGTTTGATGGAGATGGTCACGTTCTTTTTGGCGGAAGAGGAAAGAATGGAATATTCTTTAAACAAGGAAGCGATAAGAATATTCAAATATTAAGAGATATTCAATTGCTTTTATTACGGTTTGGTATCTATTCTATAGTTGATGAGGAACAAAATGGAACAAAATGGGTGAAAATATGTCAAAGTAATTCAATAACTAGGTTCTCAAAATATATAGGATTTAATTGTATAAAGAAAAGAACAAAACTCAAGAAATTGATTGGAGAATTACCAATGCGAAGATTTCACGATAAACGTTGGGAACACATTAAAATTATTAGACCGATAGGATACGAAACTGTATATGATATTCATGAGCCGAAGTATCATCAATTTGTAGCAAATGGAATAATTGTTCATAATACGGCAAAAAGCCAGTTGCTCAGGTCTGCTGTAGAGTTGTCGCCTAGAGGAATGTATGCTATGGGTAGAGGAACAACTGCGGCTGGATTAACTGCGGCACTTCATAAAGATGGAGATAGTGGAGAATGGGAAATTTCTGCTGGCGTATTAGTTTTGGCTGATGAAGGTGTAGCCGCTATTGACGAGATTGACAAGATGCGTGAAGAGGACCGAGTAAATATTCATGAAGCTATGGAACAACAAACAGTCTCAATTGACAAAGCTGGTTATCACGTTCAATTAAAAGCTAGAACGGCTGTAATTGCCGCCGCAAATCCTAGTCTGGGAAGATATGACCAGTACAAAAGTGTGTTTGAAAATCTTCCAAAGTTTCCGCCAAGTCTGTTTAGTAGGTTCGACCTTATCTTTAAGGTGCTTGATATTCCGAATGAAAAAATGGATATGGAAGTTGTATCTCACATTATAGATAATGTTAATAGAAAATCTCCGATAGACAGAACTCTTTTGCGTAAATATGTTGCTTATTCTAAAAAAATTAAACCTACCCTTTCAAATAGTGCGGCTAATTCTTTGAAAAACTATTTTGTTGCCGTGAGAAAGACTTTTACAAGTGACCAGAAAACTTTTCCCTTTTCATATAGACAGTTTGAGGCTTTGAAACGATTAACACTTGCACGGGCAAGGTCGCTTCTTAAACAAGAAGCCGATACGTCAGATGTAGAATGTGTAAAACGTCTATTTGATGTATTTCTTAAAGATACTATAGGGGGAGATGTTACATCAGTTGAGTGTGCTCAAGATGTAAGCCAAAGGTCGTTGCAAACTATTCTGTTAGAAGAATTTAAGAAACATGATATGACAAAGAATGACCTTAGAAATTTGGTTAAATGTGATGATGATTCCAAGTTTGAAAAAGCATGGGCAAAATTGATTGGAGAAAGCTATATTATGTTGAAGGGTATGGCTCTTAACAACCAAGAAGTATATGGACTACCATAACCTTTAAATAGTTAGAATACTATATTTCTTTAAAGGTGACTTTATGCCCAAGAAGATAATAGATAAACCAAAGGAATTTTTTGGTAAATCAGATGAAAATTGGGATTGGGAAAACTTTTTGTCAACTACAAATTATCCCGTTTCACCTAATCTTATTGATTGGATTATAGGACAAGAACATGCCATACAGGAATGTAAACTTTGTATTAATGAATGGGTAAATAAATTAGAATGGTTAAATGAAAAGAAATGGTGGAAAGCATTCGAAATAGTGGAGAAACGAAAAGAATTCAAAATATTTGGTCGTCACATATTTTGGTATAAGGGCAAAGAACTTATTTTTAACCCAAAGCCTACACCTAAAGAGATGTTACCCGCTGGACCTTTTCTACTTATGCTTGGAGATGCTGGAACAGGCAAGAGTCTTCTAGGACGGGCTATGCAGAGTTATATGACAAACCTCTATGTTCAAAAAGGAATAAAACTCTATGATACATGTTCGTGGTACAATAAGAGTTTACCATCTCAACCAAGAATCTCAATTCATCTTTCTCCGCAAGGAAGCAATATAATCAAGAAAGCCGCAAAGATAGAAGCTAAAAAAGGTAGATTTCTGAAGTGGGGATTTAAAGCAATAATAGCTCTTATGATAGGTATGGGTTCATTCATTTTGGGTTATATAGCAATAAAAGGAATTTCTGATTGGTTTTATAATGTTCTTTGGGATATTTGGAGTGGAACACATGTCCAAGAGTTTTATGAGGGTAATTTCTTTAAATATGTTGTAGAATCCTGTATTATGGGTAATATCCAAATTGTTATGGCTGGCATAATGGCAATGTCTATGGGTGGAATGCTCTATTTGTTCAGCAGATTTATGGGCGGTATGATGGGTGGAAATAAGAAGGGAACAGGTGGAGCAGAATCTACACAAGCACCAAAACTACTGATTGACAACTCAAGTGGAATAGCTCCATTTATAGATGCAACAGGACATAAAAGTGCTCAATTATTCGGTTCAATAGCTTGGGACCCATATCAAACAGGAGATTTGGGATGTCCTGAACATCAAAGAGTAACTGCTGGTGATGTCCATAGAGCACACTTGGGGATTCTCTACATAGATGAAATCAAAAACTTAACAGGGGACGAAGCTATAACTTTGTTAACTGTTTTGGAAGACGGTCAATTACCAGTTGCTATGAGGGGTTCAGCAAATGGTGGTGATACGGCGGCAATGGCTGTAGCAACAGAACCAATTCCCTGTATGAACTTTTTAATTGCGGCTGGAAACTTGGATAGTTTACCAATGATTCACTATGCATTGTTAGACCGTATTCAAGGTTATGGCAAAATGGTTTATATGTCAAATGATATGCCAAATACAATTGAGAATAGGCGGAAATATGTGCAATTTATTTCTCAGGAAATAAAGAGATTCCATCTTTTGCCTCTCAGTCGAGATGCTTGTATGGCAGTAATTGAAGAGGCAATTAGACGAAGTGGAAAAAATAATACTATAACATGCAAATTTAGACCTATGATTAGTGTAATCAAAACTTCAAGTGTTTTAGCTCAGAATGAAGGAAAAACTGTTGTCGAAAGAAAATATGTTAATGAAGCTATATCTGAACATTGCAAATCAATTGCTTTACAAGTTATGGAGAAAATTATCGAAAATCAATCTTTGTATAACGTATTGATTGACCCAACTGAGGAACCAAAGATAGGACAAATTCATGGTTTAGCAGTAAGCACAATTAATGCACAGGGAACAGATTTTGTGGGTTCAGTTTTGACTATTCGTGCTTCATGTTTACAAAAAGATAGTTCAAAAAAAGCTGGATACTTTACAGTTACAGGCGTTGCAACCAAAGATTCATCTTATGTTCAACACTCAATTGCAAAAATTCGACACGTTTTTCTTCAACTTTATGGTGTGGATGTTGAGCAAGATTGTTGTACACATATTGATTTTGCACAGGACCACGGTGTTGAAGGTCCAAGTGCTGGAATAACAATGACTCTGGCTCTGGCTTCAGTATTGCTTCAAAAGAAAATACGTCAAGATGTAGCTGTTACAGGAGAAATAAATATAGCTAGTGGTGATATACAAACAGAATCAAGTATCGTAGTTACACCTATAGGTGGGGCACATGAGAAAATCTTGGCGGCTCAGAGAATGGGGTTCAAAAAAGTATGCATACCTAAAAGAAACTTTGAGAAAAATATTAACCCATCTGATTACACAATAGAAGTAGTAGGATGTTCAACAATTAACGAATATATTAAGGAGTGTTTTGTAGATGATAATGAGCGAAAAAGAAAGACTTAAATATGAGATAACCCCTTATATACAATTATACGGTTGATTAGAATGAAAAAATCGGAATATAGAAAAGACTATTATCAGAAGCACAAAATAAGAGAGAAAGAATCTGCACAAAAAAGACGATTAGAATATCCAGAATATATGGTGAACTGGCGTAATAAACATCGTGAGAGAGTTAGAGAACTTAATAGAATTTCCGCTAAAAAATGTAGAAATGAATTGAAGAATGAGATTTTCAATCTTTTGGGTAATAAATGTTCTAATCCTAATTGTTTAGTTATAGGTGGTTGTACTGATGTTCGTTGTTTACAAATAGACCATGTTTATGGAAATGGTCTTAAAGAACAGAAAAAATTTTATAATACTTTTCAATATTATAAATTGGTTTTAAGAAAAATTCAATCTGGCTCTAAGGACTATCAACTTTTGTGCGCTAATTGTAACTGGATAAAGCGGTGTGAAAATTGTGAATTTATTGAACAACCTATAATTATAAAAGGTGAAAATAAATGACGAGACAAATAGGTAAAAATGTTAGAATTGAAGTGGAAGGAAAACCGCCATTTATATCAGATTTTGATGGAGATAATATAGATAATTTATTAATTGAAGATGGTGTGATAATTGGAGACAACACAATAATTCGGACAAAAAATCTTCATATGGGATTTAATTCAGTAATCGAAGAGAACTGTAAAATATTCTGTAAAGACAGTTTCGAGATGGGAGACAATTCTTTTATTGGTCACGACTCAAAAATTCTTGTCCCAACATTCAAATGTGGAGATTATGTGGAACTTCATAATCATCTTTTCTGCAACGGTGAACAACCGTGTACAATAGGTTCAAACGTTTGGATAGGACAAAATTGCATACTTAACGCCAGAGCAGAATTGACAATAGGAAACGGTGTCGGAATAGGAACCTACTCAATGGTTTGGACTCACGGAATGCACGGTGAACTGCTTGAAGGATGTCTTATTTACAAAGTTGCCCCAGTAGTTATTGAAGATGATGCTTGGTTGGTAGGCTCATTTAATGTGGTTGCAACTGGATTAACAATCGGAAAGAAATCTGTTATTCTCTCAGGTTCAATGATGACTAAGAATATTCCCGCTGGCTCAGTTTGGGCGGGTAATCCAGCAAAGGATATAAGCGACAAAATCAAGGCATATAAGCCAATGACTGTGGACGAGAAATATGAAATGATGCAGAAGTTTGTTGAGGAATTCTATGTTATGTGCCCAGAATATAAAGGACAAGTCCAATTTATTTCACGACTAGAGTTTGAAACACCTATAGGTCTTGATACGAAGATTATTGTAACAAAAACTAATGAAGCTAATCCTCATTCTGGAATAACAATTTTCGACCTCACAACCAAACTTTACACTAAACAACGAACAGCAATCGAAATAGCGTTTATTCGGAGTTTACTTTACGAGAAAGCAAGGTTCTTGTCATGTTGACATTTAAGAGAGTTTTACTTGTGAGTGCTCATCCAGACGATGCGGAAATAAGTGCTGGTGGAACAATTGTTAGACTAAAACGAGAAAATTCAAAATGTAAAATTTGGAATATCTATTTTGCTTCGTGTATGGAAGACCCAAAAAATACTGGTGCTCTTGAGGAACATAAAAAAGCATGTGATATTTTTGAAATTGAGAATGATGTGGGATATGATATTCCAAGACGGGAACTCGAAATAAGTAAGCAAAAAGTTAGAGACATTTTATGGAAAATAAAGGAAGTATATAAACCAGATTTAGTTCTTTGTCCTAGTCCACATGATTATCATCAAGACCACAAAGTTGTGGCTGAATGTTGTATGACAATATTTAGAGATTCGGCTACTATTCTAGGCTTTGAAGTACCGAGAAGTGTAATGCCAGAGTTTGTACCTAATCTCTATGTTATTCTTTCTACTGATGATGTAATGGTAAAACTTTACGCAATAGAACAATACAAATCACAATTTAAATCTAGACCACACACATTTGATTTTGAAAAATTTAAGTCCTATATGGCTATGCGTGGAACACAAACTAATACTTCGTGGGCAGAAACATTTGAAGTTTTGGTAGGACGGGTTTAGATGAAAGTTCTTTTTGTAGGTCTGGGAGAAGTTGGTTGGGCACTTCACGAGATTTTTGTGAAGAGTAAAAAATTCGATGTCTATGGTATTGATATTAATCCAGAAATGATGAAGCGGGCAAACTCTAAAGAACCTGTAGGAGAAATGGATATTATTCATATTTGCATTCAAGACTTTCCCCAGAATCACGAAAAGTTTGTCCAAATAATTTTGAATTACGCATTGAAGTATTTTCCCCAACTCATTATAATCAATAGTACAGTTATACCTCATACTACAGAAGAGATTGCGTCAAAAATAACGTCAAAAGTAGTTCATTCTCCCTGTTGGGGTACTCATATTAGTCACGAATATATGGTTTTGGAACAACTTAGATGGTGGAAACTTATTGGACCTACAAGTGAAAATGCTGGCAAAATGGCATATACACACTTTTTAGAAGCTGGGTTTAAACCGAAACTTCTAAAGAAAAGTATAGATAGCGAAATAGCAAAGATAGCTGAAACCACTTATGGTGGTTGGATGATAACGTATTTTAATGAGTTGGAAAGATTATGTAAACGAGAAGGGGCAGATTACTTGAGTGTTGCTGGAAATCTTGGAGATGTTCATCTCATAAATAAATATTATCCATATTGGTTTCCAGATGTAATTCGTGGACATTGTATAATGCAAAATTTGGATTTGCTTGAAAAAATTCATCCCCGTTCATTATGGGTTGAGGTTATTAAAGACTCAAATAAAAGACGTGAAGAAGAAGTGAAATATAAAGACACTCAACAATTAATTGAGGCGGCTAAAAGAAAATATTGTGAAATTAGAAAGGCAATGGGTGAACCTGATGTCAAAAAAGATTAGACCTCTTTTAGTTATTCTTTCTCCTAGAAATATTCCTCATATAATTGAGAAAATAAGTGAGATAGATTATGTTGACAAACTTTGGGTTAAATATTATTCACTTGAAGATGCATTTGCTCAAGTGTTAATTTTCTTTAACGAACATAGAGAATATACTCATTTGGTTATAAATGGCGATGACGGTGCTCCCGATTATAACCATTTAGCAATGCTTATTGCCGATGTAAAAAAATATAATCTTCCAATAGTTTCTGGATGTTGCCCAATTGATGCTTTAAAAGATGATTGGTTTTTGAATGTGACGTTAAGACCAGTTGTTAATAAAGATTACCAAATGTTTGGACTAATAAATCAACCATTCCAGATAGATAGTAAATATACTTCGTGGCAACCAGTTGTTACAGAGAAACCTATGCATACTAATGCAAGAACAATTTACCAAGCATTACCTAATGAGTTTAGAAAATTAAATGGCATAATCAGAGTTTGGTTTGAAGGACAGGCTTTAGCAGTTATACGCCGTGATATTATAGAAAAAGTCGGATTATTGTGGAATAAAGATACAAATCTTCCTAAATGGACAAAGGTTGGAGATTTAGGATTCGCCCTTCAATGTGAAATAAAAAAGGTTCCACAATATGTTGATTTACGATGTTATTATTTGCATGAAAAACATTATGAGTTTCCATACAATATTCTTATTGGAAAAGAGAATCCATATATAAAATTTGAAAGAGCAAAAAAGAAGATACCATTAATGGACCCTGCTCCAATGGTTTATACTTTTCCAGAAAAATATTGTAAAATGATGGAAGATTACTATTATTATGGGTCTAAACCGCCAACTAGAAAGATACTTTTGATTACACCGTTTTGTAATGAGGAACACTCAATACATCAATATGTTCATAGTTTGTTATCCATAGATTACCCAAAAGAATTGATTGACATAGTGTGGATAGAAAATCATAGTTCAGATAATACTTGGTCAATTCTTAAAGATTGTAAAGCAGAAATGGGACATCGGTATCGTTCTTTTCGACTTTTCCAAATGGGTTTAGGATTCAAGTTACCAAAAGCGTGGCTTGGAGAAAAAGGGGCTTTTGGTGGAAAGATAAGTGCAACAGCAACCCCTGAAATGAAAAAAGCACGGTCAGAATTTCTTGTTGATGTTTGGAATTTTGGAATGTCACTTCTTGATGACCAAGATTATGTGCTTTTCCATTTTGCGGACGTTGTAGTTCCATCTAATATTATTAGAAAGTATATTAAGGATTTAATAGACTATCCAGATTGTGGTTGGATTGGTGGAGTAATGCATAAGAGATTTCCCAATCATATTTTAAAAGATGGTGGAAATCCGATGGTTGATGGACTTGCTTGCCCAATTTTTTACATAAATGATGATGACCCGACTCCAAAATATCAATCCGAATCTAATATTTATCGTCTTAAAAATCTTCGTGAAGAATTTCAGCGTAGAGAAACTTGGAATGCTTACACTAAGTTTTTTAATGGGTATATGTCCAAGTTTCCTAAAAATGAATTCCCGTATAGAAGCGGATTTTATACTGCAACAGAACAAGAAATATTAGCTTTACAAAAAATTAAGGGTGGAATTCATGAGGCTTGTCTCACATATCATGTGTGGATGATGCGTCCAGAAATTGTGAAATTGGGAATAAAATTTCAAAGTGCTCCATATGAAACTGGTATTGCATTTGAACATGATATGCATAAACATGGTTATAAAATTTGCGTGGATACAAATATCTATATCAAACATATATCACTTGATGGAAAAATCTATAGAACTGGACTTTTTCCAGAAGATGTTCTTGAGGAAAAGAAAGAAAAACCTAAAGAGTCAAAATCGTCACTTAAAAAAGAAGAACCCATGAAATACTATCCAGAACCACGGCAGGGACCTCACCCGTGAGTGACAATACTCCAACAGTAATTATTGATACAATGGATGATAGTTGTGGATGGGCAAATTCATGTTCTGGGTTTTGGGATGGATATATTGATAGGGAAGGTGGAGCGGCATTCTTGCCTACATCTATGAGTTGGGATGAATTGTGGATATTGACAAATAAAATTTCTGGTGGAAACATCAGAAAAGAAATGCGTAAAACTGCAAAAAAAGGATACTATTGTGAACAAATTACAATTCAAGAACATCTTCAAGATATGTATGAAATAAATATGAGCAAAACTATTCGTCAAGGTAAACCAATGCATGAGGAATGGTATCGCTATTCAGTAGAAGAGTTGAGGCGAAGTTTTGGTTCTCCTAGCGTTTCTTCTTGTCCATATCATCATTATCAATGGTTCGGCGTATTTACTAAAGAGAAAAAGATGGTTGGATATATAAAATTTAATAGAGTTGGACAACTTGGTGTTTATGGAATGATTTTGGGGCACGGAGATTATCTTAAAGATGGTATAATATATTTCTTACATTTTTACATTCAAAAACTAATAAGAGAAAGTGATAATGAACGTTACAAAGGTATTGCTGGAACAGCATATCACGCTATGCTTAATGGCACAAAGGGACTGATATTTTGGAAACATAAAGCTGGATTTGCTCAGTATCATATAGTTAAAGTATTATCAATACCAAAACCAATACCAGAAAAGAAAGAAGAAGAAGAAAAATCAAAAAGTGCACCGCATCCATAGGGGATAATGTGAAAAAAATGAAACTTTGTATTGTTGCACCTTTCGATTCAAAATGTTTTTTCCAATGGTATGTTACTCTTGAAAAATTTACGTCAAAATTCGAAATTATTTTGACCTCAATAAACGCCTCAGAAACACATAAGAAAGTTTATAATGATTTTAAGGAAAATCCATATTGGCAACCTATAAGGGAAGCTGATGCAGTTTTTGTTTATGCAACAAGAATATCATCAAGAAATGACCCTACAGGTATTGAGTGGTGGAAACTTCCACAATTTGTAAAACAACTTATGCGTCCAGATGCCAAGATGATTTGTCAATATGATGACGAATTTATGTGGTTATTTGACCCGTCACATGTTTGGTGGAGTTGGGAAAATCCAGACAATCATGGTGGACCAGAACAATTCTTTAAAGACACAGGCATACTTGAAATTCCAGATGTTCATCTTACAGTAACAAATAATCCATTATTCAAAAATTATACTACAAAACCAATATTTAAATTGCTTCTTCCGCAACTTTCTAGGTATAGATTATTCAAATATTCTGAAACACATGTAAGAAAAAATATAGCAATATTAGTTCATTCTATAAAAAAATCCTCAATTTCTGGAATTCTTGAGAACGTGATAAGACCTAAAAATTATCCAGTAACAATATTTTCTGGAACACTCTATAATCAATTAGTAGAAAAATTTAGGCAAAAAGAATCTCTTCCAACTAATAGTATAATATATCCACGTTTAGGATATGAGCCTTATGTAGATTTACTTTGGCAAAACTCCTCAATAGGACTTGACGATAATACTGGATATTATGGTTGGTCAAGATTTGTTATGGAATGTGCAATAGCCTATGTGCCCTGTGTAGGCTCAACAGAAGCAGTACAGGACATATTTCCAGAACTTTATACCGTATCACAAGATTATGCTAAACAAATTGAACTTATCGAACGGCTTCAAACTGATAGTAAATTTTATCATCAAATGGCAGAAATCGGACATAAAAGAGTTGTAGAGATGCTTTCAGACGAGAAACTATGTACTGCATTAATTGAAATATTTGAGAAAATTGGAACACCAAGAACTTGGTTGCCGCCATTATTAAACCCAGAATATCAAGCTAGTGCACATCCGCATGGGTGATAATATGAAAATAATAGCCGTGATAATGGTTTTCAATTGCGGTGAAGTTATATTAGATGCATTAAAAAGTATAGATGGACTAGTAGATGAAATTCATTGTTTTGATAGTAGATGGAATTCTATACCTAATGAATATGGAGACCACTCATCAGATGATACTAAAGCACTTATTGAGAAGTTTGCCATTACTTCAAAATCAAAAATAGAATATAAGGAATTACCTTCTCCATTATGGGAAAGTAATGCACGAACATTGTCTATAGAAGACATAAAAGAAGGAGATTGGATTTTTGTTATCGATTCTGATGAAAGAGTGATTGAATGGGATAACAATATTCGTTTTATACTTGAACAAAGTAATGAATTGGCTTATTGTATTTCTATGGATAAATCATTTTTCTCTGTATGCAGATTTTTTAAGAAAATAAAAGACATGAAATATATTTCAAGTGACAAGATTTCTTCACAAAATATTAGTTACTATGATATGATGCAAAAATTTAAACCCATTACAATTAATTTTCTTCATGATTATACTAAACGAACCCGATTATCTCGTGCTTCATTATATCGTCAAGCCCCTCATCCATAATGTTTAAATAGTAGGTTTACTTTATATTTCTTGGTGTCCTAATGGAAGAAGAAAACGAGGTTGTTTCTGGTCCAATTTGTGAAGTTTGTGGCAAATCATCTAATAGTATATATGAGTGTTATGAGAAACGTGAACTGCGTGGACGATTTGAGATGGTTAAAATTTTTCTTTGTGCAATTCATTTTTGGAGTAAAATAGAAGAGGATGCATTGCCCCCACCGCCCGAAGATGAAGATATTTCTGACGAAGACAAATGGAAAGAGTTTATGGGACCAGATGATGAAGACGATGATGATGATAAAGAAGAAGAAAAAAGTACCGTTGACCATATAAACCAAAGTTGGGGTTAATTAAAAACCATAACCTTTAAATAGGACGATACGTTATTAATTTATGGTGAACTGTGATGGACATCACTCTTGATAAATTAAGGGAAATACATAAGAACGTTCTTTATCCTGTTGTTAGAGTTTTAACAGAACGTGCCGCTGGAACAGGCGTTGTTATTTATTCTGATGTTACTCCTGAAACAAAAGGCTCACAAGATGGAGAAGAATATGAATCCTATGTTGTAACTTGCCACCACGTTGTTGCAGACGCAATAAAGTTCGTTAAGAAATGGTCAAGTATTGCAAAGAAAGACATCACAGTTGAAGCTAACGAACTTGTTCGTGTTGAGATTTTCAAATACGAAAAACTAAGTCGTTGCGTAGGTGGCACAACTTTAGATGCAGAAATAGTTGCTTATGACAAGCCTTTGGACATAGCTCTACTTAAAGTTAAATGTTCTGAAAAGATAGAGCATCTTGCAAAACTTTACCCAAGAGGAAAAGGAGATGACGTAAAACTTGGAACCTCAATGATAAGTTGCGGTTGTTCTATGGCTCATAATCCCTTCTTCACTTTTGGAAACTTATCATCGAAAGGCGACCAAATAGAAGCAAAGGAATATTGGATGACTTCAGCTAACGTCATATTCGGCAACTCTGGTGGACCAGTTTTCTTATCTGATTCTTATGAGTATCTAGGAAATACTGCCAGAGTAGCAAGTGTACAACTTGGCTTCGGCGTTGACATAATTACTTGGATGGGATTCTTTATACCTATTGATAGCATCTATGGCTTTCTGGAAGAAAACTTTTTCATGTTCATTTATGATAAGACAACTGACAGCAAGAAATGTGAAATTCTTCGTAAAGCAAAGATGGAAGAAGAAGAACGTAAGATGTCATTTCCCGCTCCAAAAGGTAGTTATCAACTAGAAGGTTGAACTACCCCCATATTTTTTCCGCAAAGTTTAAATACTTCTTTTACTCTACATTATTCCTTAGTGAAAATATGCCTAATCCTAGAATTCACGAAGACATAGACCAAGAAGTTTTTGGTGAATCTTATCTTGAAGTTCACAAATGGATAGATGGGTCTTTCAATGGAAGTAATGGACGTATTCATTGGGCAAATCGTCACTACGTTCAAGTAGTTTTGGACCATTTCAATCCTACAGACTATCCAGATGAACAACATCGAGAACGATTGATTGAAGTGGCTAAGTTTCACATTTTACTCGATTGGGCATTTTATTATCATAGAGTTGTTTTGCCACTTACTCGTGATGAAGTAGTTAGAGAATTACGGTCTGAAGGAATATTAGTTGAGTAGGCGACCACGAACTCGTTATGATATACTAGAATTTCAATTTACATGCGTTCATGAATGTAGTGAATGGAAATGGGATATATGTAAACATTGTCGTTCTAGACATAGATGTATAAACCATGTTAGACCAGTTTATCCATCAGAAGAGGGGATTTATTATCCAACCGAGGAAATAAGAATTTCATCGGCTCATGCTCAAGATTTGGGAATTTATATTCATGAATTTACGGAAACTACTATTATTCAAATAATGAATCGTTGGCGAAAACATTGGTATGCTGGCGTTCATTTTAAAGGATATAAAGATACATATATTTCCCATTTCATTTGTCTTTATGGAACCAACAATGGGAAATGTTTAGAACCAACAACTTTGCGTAATAAACCAAAATGGTAATTGAGCATGGTCTTTCTAGGCAAACGTTTATAAGGGACTTATGTATAGATATATTCAAGGTATAAAAAATGATTAAACAAATCCGAAGTTGTATGCGGATTCCATTAGAAAACGTAAGCGAAGCCGAAAAGCAGAAAATCAAACGAATGGATGGTAGAATAATAGTTGTCAATAGTGACGAACCATGCCTCACTTGTGGACGACATAAACGTATGAAATATATGCAACATATTGACGGTAAACTCTTTGTTCTTGAAGAATGTCTTTATTGCACAGTTCGTAACGGAAACAATAAACAGCACGGAACTTTAACAGCCGCAAACCGAGCAACACAATAGGTGATTTTATGCCAGTTCTAAAAGGTGAAGAAAGAAAAGTTGACATCTGGGCAGACTTGGCAAAGGAAATAGCAGATAATATGCTTAATTCTAAAAGACTCTTTGTGGAAAAATATAGACTAAATTTGGAAGCCGATATTGAGAAAACAATCAGAAAATTCATTCAGAAACGAGTAATAATGGCTTATTTTAAGGTAAAGAAGGTGAAAAAAATTGTGTAATCCACTTTGTCCAGAACCAGATTGTAAAAGTCTATTGCGGGTTAGAAAACTCAAAGTTAATTTGGGATTTTCTGGGTGTCCATTCTGTAAGGGCGACAATTCGAAGCCATATATTATGACTGAGAAAAAGAAGGGTATGCGTAAGTGTATGAAATGTCACAAGGATTATATGCCTGAACGCCGACAAGGACTTACTAAATATTTTATATGCAAATACCATACTTGGCAAAGATTCAAGGTTGGTGCAGAAGTCATAATGTGTAAGGCTAAACCAAAGACTGAAAACGAACTAATCAAGGATGCTGGTGCAAAGAGACCATTCCAAGCTAAAAACCAACAGAGGCAACCTAATGTCCAAATGCGACCAAAACAATAGACCGCTATTCGGAAACTTATAATATTTTCTTATAAAGTTTCCGAAACCTTTATATACTTGATTGTCATAATAATACTTGGTGATTTAATGCCCTTTAAAGACACAAAACAACAAAAAGCCTATATGAAAAAATGGCATCAAGAACATAAAAAAGAAGATGAGGCATATTACTTGAAAAACAAAGAATATATTGTTGCTAGAAGTAAAGCATATAATGATGAACATAAAGAAAAGATAAAGAAATACAATAAAGAGTATGCAAAAAAGTATATGCCAGATTATTTAATGAGGCAAACGGACAAAATCAGAATTGAAATACATACGTTACTCGGTAATAAATGTGTTCATTGTGGGTTTTTAGATGACCGAGCTTTACAGGTTGACCATGTAAAGGGCAATGGGTATGAGGAAAGACTAAAATTTCACTCATTTTATAGTCGTCAAAAATATATTTTAGCTAAAATTAAGTCTGGTTCTAAAGATTATCAACTTCTTTGTGCCAATTGTAATTGGATAAAACGTTGGGAGAATCCAAATGAGAGAAGAAGAGGAAAACCATCATCAGCATAAAATCTACGAAACCCATAAGCGAACTTTGCTGAAGGGTATTACGGCTAAGGTACTGGAAGTATCTTTCGACTTCCTCATCTTCAATTCCATCCTTAGCCATATTATTCCTTCACAATTAGAAGCCGCTTTAGAATCATTAGGAATAGCAATATTGATTGAAGGTGTTTGTTTCGCATTAGGTTATCTTAACGAACGTGGATGGAACAGAATCCAATGGCAACGAAAGGTGATTGATATAGAACCAGACCATAAGCCTTAAATATATGGAATACAATACATATAATGGTAATGCAAATGCAAGACAAAGAATATTATAAGAATTATTACCAAAATCATAAAGAGAGAAAATTTGATACAAATCAAGATTGGAGAAAAAATCATTTGGAAAGATATCGTGAATTAGCAAGAAAATCTGCAAGAACCCAAAGGATAAAAATTAAAATAGAAATTTTTGCTTTGCTTGGTAGTAAATGTTCAAATCCTAGTTGTCTGGTTCCTAATGGTTGCACAGACTCAAGATGTCTTCAAATCGACCATATAAATGGTAATGGGAAACAAAAAAAGCGTTCAAGTAATGGATATGATAGTGGAAGTAATTATTATCGTGGTATTCTTAAAGAAATTAAGGCTAGTTCTAAGGATTATCAACTTTTGTGCGCTAATTGTAACTGGATAAAACGATGTGAAAATAATGAGATGGGGGCGGGGGGTCGTCCTAGAATGAATCCAGAAGATTGGAAAAGAGGAAGAAAAGTTGTCGATGTCTAAACCTAAAGTAATATGGAGAAATATAGATTGAATATGCCATTAATAGAAATAGATGGTTTTAAACTTTCTTTTCCTCTTATGTGGATTCGTGATGATACACCATTTTTGGGAAAGATAGTCGAAGGAGTAGTTCTTCTTGTGCCAGTTTATAATACAACTAAACGTTGCTGGAAAGTTTGGGAAAGAGCAATAGAACGTTTAGACCCTGCACCTGAAAAAGTTATCTTCTGTGAAAACAATAGTAGTGACGAAACTTTAGACATAATTAATAAATGTAAGTTTCCTCACGAAGTTATACGTGTATGGTTTAAACCTGATGCCGCTAAAGGACAACCTTATGAACCTATTGCTAATGTGCGGCAGTTGCTTTTGACAAGGGCAAGACAACTTAACGTTAAGATGGCTATTTTTCTTGATGACGATTGTATTCCAGAACGTAAAGATTTCATTCAAATGTTTTTAAACAACAATCTTGACATTTGCGGTGGAACATACACTAGAGATTTTCCAGAAGGATTTTTGGTAGCAAGCAAATGGTCTGTTGATATGCCAATTGAAGAGATGCCAAAAGGAACTATTCCATCTGTAAGGCTTGGTCTCGAAAAATCAGTAAAGAACGCTAAAGAACGTAAAATGCCAATGCTTACTTTTGCCTATCAAGATTTTGAGGAAGGAAAACTATATAAATGTAGTGTAACAAGCGGCGGTGCTTTGGCATTAAGCCAAAAGTTAATTCAGGATAGGCGAATGAGTTTTGTACCTTTACGGCACGATTTAACTTCAACTGGTGAAGTTAGTGAAGATTTTGGATTCTGTCTTTTAGCTGGCACTTTAGGATACATTGTACATCTTGATTTTAGAATAAAGTTTGCCCATTTGGGTGCACGTTCTAATACTTCTATAAAGGACCGTCCGTGGGTTGTTGACCAATCTTTCTCGTTTTGAGTATGGAGAAAACTACGCAAGACTTAAATAGGACGTTTGATATAATAGATATAAAGTGAAATAATATGACTAAAATAACTATAACTGGTTATGAAGATTTCCGAAGATGGACAGAAAAGAAAATGGCTAATGCTTATAATCTTTGGGTAATGGATAAGGCTATTAGAGACATAACTGAAGCGTGGGAAACATATATTAAAATGGGAACTAAATCAGTAGAGGTTGAAGAATAATGCCTATAACAATTCTTTGTCCACATGACAAAACTGAACTCGTTCTTGTTCCAGACGAGAAAACGCCAGATGGTTTACTTAAATGTCCCAAATGCGGTTGCATATTTAGAACTTGTTTAGCTGTTTTTGACCATAAATGCTTTAGTAAAATATATCCAACTACTGAATGGAAGTCCGACAAGAAACAAGTGATGACCATAGAAGATACTCTAAAACAAATCGAGAAAAAGAAACGTGGACGACCAAAGAAGGTTGAAGTATGAGAAAAATGAACGAAGATTCTAAACGGTTTAAAGAAAAATTAGAACAAATTAAAGCTGATTTTGCGATAGATACAGATGGTCAGTCTAAATTAACAGAACTTGGGGTAGAAATATTGATTAAGATATTGGAGAAATTAGAAAATCATGGGAGGTATTAGAATTTGTGTCAGATTGATAAGATGCACATTCATCGAAGGTGCAAGACCCCAGACGAACCTTCAATAGTATATATAGTTTGGAAGAATGAACAATTAGGAATATGTAAATTGTGTTGGGAAAAGTTTCCAGTAGATTTGGAATGGGGCGATTCACCAAAACCTACTATGGAAGACATCTTTTCAGACAAGTCACGATTAGGAGATAATCCAGTCGAGACAGAATATAAGGAACGTGGAGTAAAGAACGATGAGCCGAGCGAAGAAGAAGAGGATTTCTAAAAGTTATCGCACTTATCTGTTTAAGGTGCGGTTGATAAATATTGTTCATCTTTTGCTTGATGATGCGGATACTCGTTGTTATTTTTGTAGCAAACATTTTATGGCTAGTGATTTTCCATTACAGGGAAAAGATAAAGTGGAAATCCACCACACCAGCTACATTCCAGAAGAGAAGGTTTTGGCTCATAAAAAATGTCACAGAAAATATCACGCTAACAAAAATAAACATAAACGCAACCTTTAAATAAGACGACAAATATAGTAATAGATGATAAGATATGAAACCTATAAAATACCACAAAGAAACCCATACTGTTGGGGATGTGGAAGTAGTGCTTTTATGGCGAAGTTTTCTAGGAATCAATTTTGCTAGACAGATGAGAATATATAGGAATGGGGTGTGGGTAGTCTAATGCCCTATGTGGATAAGTATCAAAGACCCATGTTGGAGTCCCTTATTCGTGCCTATAAACAATATCCATCGTGGAAAGAACCAGAATCTAATGCAAAAATCTTGAGAATGATTGACGGTTGGTTACAAATTATAACTAAAGACAATCCGAGCAAAATAGATGGTTATGTCAATTTTATGTGTACTACTATATTGAAGCATACACATAGGACTTACCATATTAGGAAAGAAAAACAAATATACAACTCTTTAGATAAAGAAGTAGCTCATTTCATACGTCAAATGTTTTGGATGATATTTGAAGTTCCAGCCCCAAGTTATGCTAAGTATGAAAGGCTTTATGGGCTTCTTTCTTTAATGGAAGTTGAGTTCGAACGTAGAGGATGGAGTTTAGGCAGACCAGACATAAAGACGTTTTTTGTTAAAGAGAAACATTATTGGCGAAAACGTATTGCGGAGTATGAAGACCTGAAACTAAAAGAGAATGGGGACGTGGATTAATGGCTCTTAGTGCAGATATGATATTTTGGATTAACGCATTAATATTTAACAATTTGGATGATATTTGTCCATTGTTAAGTCTTACTGGCGAAGACCGAAAGGTTTATGAAATCTGTATTGGAGATTTTAAGAACTATGTAGATTATCTTGACAGAAATCATATGAAAGTTGATAAACAAATTTCCTTAGAGTTTCTACCTTCACAACAAGTTGTTATAGAAGAGATTGTATCAATATTTACTGGAAACCAAAATAGTATAATCCAAAATATACAAGATACAAAAGAAGTGGAAGAGTTTGTTTGTTCTTGTGTCAAGTTATGGTGGAAGAAATGGCAATATAGAACAAAGATTATTTTTAAAGAACAGCCAAACTCATTTGATGCTAAAGCACATCCCATATTGGATAACTTTACAAGAGAAGAAATTAATGATTTAATATGTATTGTAATGGACAAACTCATTCAATATGGCGAAATATGTTGTGTTAATATTATAGCCGATGCTCTTGTCAAGAAAGATATTCAAGCCGTCCAAAAATCAGAATGGACTACACAAGACAAACTTAATTTGATTCCAAGATTACAAAGAGAAGCTAGAGAAATGAGTTACACTCACGGTCCACTTGTGTTTATTAAGGCAAATAAAGAATATGGTTTGAGGGAATGGAGAGATGGAAACTCAAACAAAATTGTATAAAGAACTCATGACTCGTAAATTTCAATTTAATAATGTAAAATGTAAAGCGGCTTTAGGATGGTACACTCGTTTTGTTATGGTGGCAATTGAGTTAAAAAAAGAAGAAAATGTTGAGTTTACTTGATAGAATTAACACGGTATCCTTCAATGTCTCAACGAATTTATTTTACAGACCGAAAACCATTCTTCTTCATAGAGTTGTTTCTTTTTCTTGATATT